>Ga0307968_1000298_pt1 | contig 33666 bp, 34 predicted proteins | sample OrgLakmetagen650_FD_201834 | JGI IMG/M metagenome (GOLD analysis project Ga0307968, IMG submission 201834) | Saline water microbial communities from Organic Lake, Antarctica - #650 | ecosystem: Environmental > Aquatic > Non-marine Saline and Alkaline > Saline | place: Antarctica: Organic Lake...
GCATGGTGGTTCTAGCATTTGTGATAAATGTGAGTGTGGAGAAGTTCAAGATGAGAAGCATGTGCTTTTCTTTTGCAAGTGTGCTGAAGTGTGCGAGCTGCGCATGAGATACAGAGACATTTTTGAAAGAATGTTTAAGACTCTGCGTGTGTTTGCTCCTTCAAGCTCTGAATTTATTCCTTTCTTAACTTGTCATCACAGTATCTCTGATTTTGAGATCAATGCATTTCTGAATCAAGACTCATACAGACTCCTCAAGTTTGTGTCAGATTTAGTTTCAATTTTCGACACTGGTTGAATTTGTTTCACCAGCCAATTTGCCATCAGCCAGAGACTCGAGCTGTAGGCCATCCTTGTAACCCTTGTAACCCCTTTGAAAGGTTGTGTGATGCTGATGGTCCTGGCAGATGCTGAAATGTTTACTGGTTTTATTCAGTGCTGCATATCGTTGTGCCCTTTTACCCTTTCCAGGGTTTCCTTTGTAGGTGCTACAAGTCTGGAGCTACAACAACAGTTGTCACAGTTTGTACACGTTTTATTTACGCAGCCTAGCAGTCGCACGTTTTAACTGATGGCTTTATCTGTAAATCCTGAAAATCCTGTGTGATGTTAATGATATCCAAGATGAGCAGCATGTACTTTTCCACTGCGTCAACCCCCATCATGCATGTCATTTCCGCACAAAAATGCATCTCTGTTTCCCCAAACAGGAGCCACAAAGTGTCTCCTTTCTTAAGCCAGAACAACAACAAGCTTAGTTTTTCCTCCATTAACCATTGCTTTTTATGAGCAGGCTAGCAAGACTGAAGGCCTTTTTTGTAAAGTTTATAAACCTTAGCAATAATTCAAGGCAGGGTCAGTATACTATATTTATAAGGTCAGTGTGTCGTGGCGCACGTCCCCCAACGTCTGTCTTTACACGCGTTATAAAGCTCTTAAATAAAGTAAAACTCAAATGTCAATGAGGTAAGCGAGCAGACCCGAAGCAAACACAATTCAGAAATTGGTCTCATGAAATAAAAAGGAAACCAGCCAATAGTAATTTTCTATAAGCAAGGAGGGGAAAAAATGTATGTGGAGGGATTGCGCAGCTTTGTGATTATGCAATCTAGCTCAATATTACCTCAAATATCATCTCATGCACTTTTCCTCTTTAACATTGTAATCAGCCAGATATTCACCACAGCACCAATAATTAGAGAACAATATCCAGAGTCTAGTCCAAAGCTGATTTTTTTTGATTTCGAAGGTGCTTCTTGCTGTGACATGCTTGCAGATTGAAGGCTCATGACCAACAACATTGGAAACTTCATAATACATTTCTCACGAGACAGGCAGGTTTTTATTAGGGCAACGCAGTTCTGTCATGACCATTTTGCACGTAACATAACTTGTAATCCATTTTGTGAGGATACATTAGGTGAGGAGGTGATGCCACTGGAAGATATTAACCATTTTCCCCTGCCTACTTTTGCATTGCGCGCCTTGCTGACATAAGGACCTTAACATACTTGTTACGAAGCCTGAGGCTTTGCCCAAACCACCCAATCAAACTTATGATATTCACAGCACACACACGTGCGCATGGCCACTGTACTACGGAATGTGCTGCGTAAAAAGGGTAGTACGAAGCAGCTAAGAAGGTACGCCCAGCTAGGATGTGGCCGAATGGAAATTGCATGCAGTGTGTGCAAGTGCACTGGCAAGTTATGCATTTGTCTGCTTGAGAATGTGGTTGTGAGCGTGCATGCGTATGTGTGTTTGTACGTGCATACACAGGATGTATGCATGTGCACTTCTTCACCCATGGGCTTTGGAGTAAGGGACCATGCCTATGTTGAAGAAAGAATCACACTTGTGATGTCTGGTTGGCAATTACCAGAAGCGCTGCTGGAAAAGCGCATTCCAGGCCAAGCATTGGCTCTTAATTTAAGCCAACACCAGTACTAGGCCCAGTATAGGCTACATTGGCGCTTGGGACGCATCAAAGAATAAAGCAGAGGGGTCAAAAACGTAATTTTGGACTCGTGAAGAGGAACGGAAGTACCGCCGAAGTGCATTTGCTTTTGGATTATGCATCTGTAGGTTTGAGCACTATTTTGTGCAGATACACCAAGTGGCCTTGACATGATGTATGTCTGTCATGAAAGTCAAACCGAGGGAGGGGCAGATCAAAACCCAGTCAACTCAACAACTGTGTGTGTGTTGTTGCACTCACCACCTCCATCAGTGATGACAAGAATTCCATCACGAAGTCCAATTTCGCCATCAAGCCACATGAGCAACGATCAGGGATGTTGGGGATCAGCTGCACGCCGGAGAGGAAATACAACATTCCCCGCAAGAACAGGAATTTGTAGGACCAAACCTGTAAGAGTGTGGATGTACAGTGTCATGAATATACAGTGTCAATGATGTACAGTGTGTGTCAATGGATGTACAGTGTCATGAATATACAGTGACAATGAATATACAGTGTCAATGATGTACAGTGTGTGTCAATGGATGTACAGTGTCATGAATGATTACTTGGTGGAAAATGTTTAATTCAAAACGACAGCGCTATGTGGGCACGCATGTGCAATTTAGCAGTCAAGAGGCACACACACACACTCAATCGCACACACACATACATGCACACACACACATATATACTTGAACGGGCACATAGCAGAGCAGTTTGGGCAGCAGTGAAATTTAAGGTTTTAAAATGCAGGCATCAGGATCTTGAATGGCACAAGGCTTTATTCAAGCTGCGTACAAGAGAATAACACTTTAACTCAGCACCTGACGAGCACACTAGGCGGCCTCATTTTGTTTGCGATTACGTCTTCCAGGGTAACACCCAAGATGAATAGGGTTGGCCCAAACCATACATACAAACGTATATATGGTGTATGTACAGTATTTTGGCAGTGGAATTACCATACACACGATCACAAACGGTGTACACACACGGTTCTGGCCAACCCTATAGACGAGCAAACAACACGTTCATGTAATAGACCTTTCCAGGACTTAGCCTCAATGAAAAAAGCACTCACGATTGGCCATGTCTCTCGAGCACCACATCATCTAACAACGTATGCACGCAGTTTTTTGCGCTGAAGCCGCGTGCACACAACAGTATAAGCACCGCGTGTTTAGCAGTGTATGCAGAGTTTTTTGCGCTGAAGCCGTGTACATATAGTAGCATAAGCACCACGGAACTGGATGCATACTACACACACCGTAAAGGTTTTGGGCGTTACAGTGGATCCGAGGCCAGATGACATCAAACAGGTGGCGAAGGTCATTACAAAGAAGGAACCATAGAATGGAAGGGCAAACAGGAAATGGCGCCCTGCTGCTGTCCTGTCATGAGGCAAATAGACAAAACCGCATTTGAGGGAATCGAAAGGGATGAGAGGAAAGGAGACAGGGAATTAATTTGCAGCATGGAATGGATATCATAGGGTTTGCTGCTGAGCATGTGTATGCGTGCGTTGCATTATAAAGTGTGCGTTTTGGCATGCACTGTGTCCAAGTCTGTCAAGAAGGCTTGAAGGGTAAGAGCACGTGAGACAACTTTGGGGTTTTAGTTGGGAGGTCATGGGCAAGCAAAATGGCAGTCATGGCTGAGAGCATGCAAAGAGGGCACAAGTGCAAAAGCACAGAGGGGAACTGAGCACACAAAATATCCCAAGCAGTCACACCTTTGACTGATGGCTTAATTTGTAACATGAAAAAAAGCACAGAGGGGTACTGAGTACTGAGCACACGCATATAGGAGGCAAAGCAAGACACAAAATGGTAGAAAGACAGAATGACAATCACGCTTGAAGCATTGTGCCCACACACGCACGCACGCACGCACGCACACGAACACACACGCATCCCCTTCCCCCCCCCCCCCAGGCAACCCCCCCCACACCCACCCACAAATACACACATGCATCCACACACGCACGCACACACGAACAAAAACATGCACACGCAAGATGCATATTATAGCGATGCACTTGAAGCATTGTGTACACACCCGCCCATACACGCATGCACACACACACGAACTTAAACGTACACGCACGATGCACATTATAGCAACGCACTTCTGTCCCAGGAAAGCGGAGAGGCAGAACCAAACTATGTGTACAATGACGCTCAATAAGGTTAGTTTTGTAGTCATTGGTGCCACCTCCGTTGTCAGCATCCAGTCCTGGTAATGGTCCTCATGCAGACGAAGTGCCCCTGCATTGGCATTGCATGCAGTGCCCACTACTTTATAAATCGTGTTCATAATTGTGGATCAGCTCAATTGAATGTGCTAGCAATCAAGCAGGTGCGAGCACGTTCTGCGGCTGTGCATAACAGGCTTCCTACAAAAAGAGCATTTTTGGCACAAGCAAACGCACGCAAGTGTTTGATGAAAGAGGAGCGCACTCTCTTACATCACTTATACTAACAACAAGAGGCAACAGTCTTGTACCTCAAAAACACGTTAAAGGCGCAGCTGCTGCTGCTTCCGGCCAAGTCGTTGTCCCCTCCCTTGCCGGTGCTGTCTTTCTGCTTCTGTATAGGGGGGGAGGAGGACGCAACACCACGAGCTTGCAGCACACAGGCAGGGACGCCTTTACCCTCCTGTCCCCTGGAAAAGCCTGACACGCAGCAGCGCAGCAGCCATACCCAGTACGGCAGATCACGCCACAGGCCTTGCAGCAAAGCAGCTGCCTTTGAGGTGGAGGTACTGAGGGAAGAGGGGGTGATAGCGTGGGCCTTTCGTTCCCGCCAAGATGGTGTCCGCCAGGATGGAGTGATGGGGGAAGCAGAGAGGGTAGGGGGAGACAGGGGGGCGGCAGGGATAGAAGAAGAAGATGATGAAGCAGCTTGTGGCTGGGTGGCAATGGCTGTAAGGTGCGGTGGGGGTGGTATGGGTGCTGTAGTATCAGGGGTTATGGGAGAGGGAAAAGGGTTTCTGATGTCTGACGCCGGGGAAATGCCTCCACGAATTATGGGTACTGGGTGGTGGGGGTTGGGCAGCATGCCACGTGGGCCCTCCTGCACATCACAAGAAACGGATACACACGCAGTTGCACGCACCTGAAAGTGAGAACTTGCTGAGGATTGGGCAGGCACAGAAATGCACGGTTACATGAACAGGCGTATGGGTCTGTCTGTCAACACATCTCTTCTCAACCTGATGCAGTTGCATGCAAGCACACAGTCAGTGTTGTCGTATAAGACGTGAATTGGCGTCTGAGCTCTACATATCAAGGCACAAGAGAAAGGAAACCCACAAACAAGCACGCACCTGCAGCCAACTTGTCAGTAGCCCAGGTCCTGCATGCAGGTCTGCCATTGCCATCTCCAGCAGCTCTCTGTGCGTGTTTGACAGTGCCTGCACACGCGATATATCATATATATATGAAGTGACACATATGCAGAGTGTTTATGGTCAGACAGCGGCAGAAACGGCATGCAGGCACGCAGGTGTGAGCTATTTGAGGTGAGAAGTGCTTTGCAGTGCTGCATGCACAAGCGTAACACTTCCATATCACACCTATTTGATTGAACAAAAGGAAGGAAACCCACAAACAAGAGGAAGGAAATCCACAAACAAGAGGAAAGAAACCCACAAACAAGCACGAAGCAGGGAGGGGGGGGGGTGTCCCTGGTTTAAATGTGTAGATAAGACATTGCTGCACCTCCTATACAGACATGAAAGTTTTAAATCTCTTTTTAGAGGGCACACCTGGAGCTTGAGCAGAATAATCTTTTCAGCTTCCTCTACACAAGGACCATCCAGCACCATAAACTCAGCATAACCCCCCCTTTACCCACCCACCCCTCATGACATATTAATGCCCATATTCACTCATACTCACACTCTCTGATCCCCCCTGACATTCAATGGCTGAACTTGCAATTTTTGAGAAGGGACGGAAATGCTGCAAAACAGCAGCATCATGCATCATACAGCATACAGCACGGCTGGACCCAGAGCGCCACTGACCAAAGCAGGAACAGGGACTGGGTAAAAACCATGCAAACAGCACTTGCTTAGCACAGTGTCGGCAGGGGAGAAAAGGGAACCCTGTGAACAGGATCCAGTAACCCCGCACACAAAGTACAGCACGCCCGGAGAATTTTTCCTACAGCAAAATGAGGTCGAAATGAAACCACGCGTGGAGCACACTCAGCACATATTGTCATCTAGCCTGTGAGAAGGACTGCATATGAAGCACTTACACCCCACAACATTCCCAGCAGCCGCCCTGGACGCCACCAACATGCTCATAACTTTTTAAGTGCATTTTTGTTGAATCAGGATTAATTCAACGTGGATTTTGTTCTTATTATCTGCACGTGCCCCAATCACTACAGCTCCCTCAATGCAGTATGTGAGGAGACACTGGCACGAAATAAAATTCCAAGTTCAGCAATTTTAAATGCCATTGCAAACCAACCTAGTCTGATAGAAAATCCACCACCCTGCCTCACCTGCAAACGTAGCAGAGGAGTGATGCCATGAGCCCCCAGCGCACGCCACGACCATGCAAAGTCAGGGCCCCCAAAAGCATGCCCCCATGAAAGTACACGCGCAAGCATGGCACGGCTGCGACTGAGCAAAGCCAAGTTCAGGAGGCTATCCATACGCTCTTCTTCGTCGTCCAACTGAGTGTAGGAGAAAAAGAGACAGAGGAACAAAATGTATTGGTGCTTGGAATATTAACGATGGTTTTCGGCAGGGCTGAGTTCAGAAGGCCCTATTCGTACGTGTGTTCATGTCGTCCTTATGACTGAAAAAGCAAAGAATGAAATGCAAGTTGCGGAAGGGAAAATAGGTTCAGAAAGATGGCAAGGGCTTTAGATGCAACATATCATTGTGATTCCAGCCGATCACCTGCATATCCACTATCAGCTATTGGGTCCCAATAGCCGAGTTGATATAGTGAGCTTATTACGCACATGATTGGGCCAGCAATCTCAGCACATTCTCTAGTCCCTGCATTCATTGTCTTTAACTACACTTTGTCCAACCAGCATCTAGGTGCTTTTTTTAAATCAAAAAAAGGCTTGGACATACTTGATCGCTGTGCTTGTCAGACTTGTAGCTTTCAAAGTTAGTATCGGGCCCCAGATCTTGATCAGGAGCCTGGGTTGGGGGAGTGCCTGCAAAAGGGCAACCACAATGCACAGCTCATGGTGAGGAATCTGCACTTATGCTCTTCAGGCAAGGCCAGCGATTTACAGCAAATGGCAAAGATGTACATGTACAGAATGTGCATTAGTAAAGCACACCCTAAAAAATCAACATCCGGCTTGAGATATCTTTCAGAAATGCACGACATGCAGCAAATCAGACAGCCAGTGCTAGTCGCGTGATGCAAAGAACATATTGATGACTGGTCAGGCCAATCGATGATTGATCTAGCAGAACAATATGTGGCTATCTTTAGGCACAGGAAAGGCTTATCAGGTCCTGAGGATGAGAGCCTTCTCCTGCCGCCCCCACCTTTCACGAATCAATTCATAGGGTCATCTTCAGCCACTTACCATTAGCAAGAAGTGCAAATGGCATGTTGCAGGACCCTCCTAGCAGGCCGAGCAGCACCATCTCTGCCAGGGCAGGCATGCCCCAGGAAACCGCCTGCATCACACTCAATACATTGTCAGCATTCCTGAAATGTTGCATGTGCAGGCAGCTTGGACGCATCTCCTGAGTTTGTCATTTGGGCGCAATGTTTTGCAGCAAGCAGGGATGTGTCATACGGCGTATCCGTATAATGCGTTGTATGGCCGTATTGTATTTAGCGCATATTTTAACGTATTGAACGTCCCAAATGGCCGTATGACACATCCCTGGCAGCAAGCATGAGTGAGCACTCATAGCTTGACGTCTCTTTTTCCAAACCTCCAGGCATCACACAACTGCTTCCTCTTTGTTCACGTTTGACCTTCAATAATGATGAGTCTTTACAAGGATGAGCTTGACCTGCCCTATTCCCCTTCCTCTCCAAGTTAAGGATCAATTGAACAGCACGAAGGCCACGCACCTGCTGCAACAAGCCGCACCCAAGCTTTACAATGTCCTCATTTGTCTCTTCCTTTCTCTGCTCCTCAGGCTGACCCTGTTGCGGGTTTACTGCAAACAACTTGTCCTGCAGATCTGTTGCAGAGGCGTCAGCTGAGGGGCCACTATCAAAGGTGCTGCTTGCTACAAGCTCGAGTTGGGAGGTGCTGCCACAGTAGTCCGTCCAGCCTGTGTGAAGGAGAGCAACAGCTTTTACTGAGCAGGTACTGACCTTTCACAGGGTACGGCATGATAGCTGCCTGCGGAGATGCTACATACATACCACTGGTATGATTTAATGTTTTTCAGCTACGTAACAGCCCTCAGGTTTATGAAGCAGTGCATCTTCAGGCAAAGAGAAAAGCAGATATTATTGTAGAACACGGTCAAGGCGAGACAAATCAGCCACTCATAGTGTTTTAACAAAGCACCACTCATGTGAATCAGTGTGTTGTAAAAGCCGACTGAGTTGCAAAGACCATTCCAGCACACTCCTCTGACCTCATATTCACAACAGGATCTCTCTTGCAAACCCGGGCCTGTGTTTCCTACCAAGCTGAACATCCTTCAGACACGTACCCATGTTCGCGTGTTTTTCAAGCCAAAAGCCTACATCAGCAACAAAAGCAGCAATGCCATCGTCTTCATTATCTTTGCTTGAAAGGCTTCCACTGGATCGTTGAGGGGTATCATCGTTCGAGTTGGCAGCACAGTCCCAAGAGGGCAATGGACTAGCCTCCATCTGCGCAAGCAAGGTGTGGTAATTGGCAATGCACGTGATGTAGTTGTGGCATCATAAAAATAGAAGAGTGATGAATGTGCTCCTGGGTGCGCCTAAACCTCCATTAATCTACCCTTGCCCACCCATGTCGACCATTCTCGACAACGCATAAAAGATGCACGTTGTTCAAGTGGTCTTTTAAATTGCAGCTCATAATGCATGCGCTCACCCACAGTAACTGCTGGAAGGCTACACTACAAGTCGGGCTCATTCTAAATAACACATTAGAATCTTAAACAATCACTTTTAATCAATACAATGGGGCGATTCTTTAGATCTATACAAAGTGAAACACGCGTATTCCATCATTGTGACAGTACTCATTACCTTGCGTTTAGCAGCCGTCAACGCTACCCTAGCATGCAGCTCTGCCGCCACCTCAGCTTTGTCTGAGGGTAGCAGCAGCACGCCACAAGCAGGGGCAAGGAGCATGTGCTGCTGGCACAGCTCAAGCTGTATCATGCATGGCCGGTCTTCACATGCCACTTGCACGCGCAGGACCTGCGGCCAGGCATGGATTTGTGCTCTTGCTGAACTACGGTTCTAGGGGAAAGGCTAAGGCAGCAGATATACGCGATATCTGACCTTGCAATGGTGTGCTCAGTTCAGAATGCCTGACAAGGAAGAATCTTTCCCTTTGCATGTTATCCTACTTCTTGGTCATGTATCGCTGCAATGGCAACACACTCAACCAGCAGCCAGCAGCCAAGCAGCAACGCACTAAGACAGGAATGCATCACCGGACCTGCTTTTGCATGGGGATGCTGCCCTCCTCCTGGCTGCTCGTTGCTGCGTCCTGCAGCCGACACTCCAGAACAGAGACAGGTACATGACAGCCATCCAAGCGTGCTAGCACATACACAATATCTGGCCCTTGTGTCACACTGTCCTGCTGTGTGCTGTGCTGCTGCTCTTGCTCCACCCCTTCCCAGCCCACCAGCACCTGTCCTGGGCAGGTGCACACATCCAGGACCAGTTCAGCATATGTGCTTGCTGCCTTGAGCCTGCCTGGCTGTTGAGATGGCAAAGAGGAGGTGTCTGCCTGCTTGGTCTGGGGGGGCTGCTTGGGACTGGGGAGGAGAGCGGTCAGGCTATGGGCAGCTATGCTGTGCTGGCAGCCAAAGGGAACAAGCTCAGAGCTGCAAGGCATCCAGCTGCAAGACGTGGAGCTCCACGTAAAATGGTGCATGCAATCAAGCACCTGCATGGTTGGTCAGAATAGAGGAAGAAGCAAAAGGTTGCAAAATTGTCCTCCTGAGTGCTGTGTATTTTGCACATCCTGAGTCAAAGCAAGTATGTAAGCCGTACTTCTGCTGATCTGAAGCAGTGCTGCCACTTGAATAGGGCTTGTCCTACCGAGCATAAACCTAGTTATACAACAGAAAGATTAGTCCGTGTGGCATTGACCTAAATATCAGTTGATGCAGGGAAGATGGGCTGGGAATTGGTAGAACAGAGCAACCAACCAACAGCCTCAATTTACAACGCACTTGTACGCTCATGACGGTGCCTTCCTCAAGCTCTCCGTCCATGCCCATCGTGTTAAGCCACCGCTGTCCAGCAGAAGCAACGTGCTTCTGCAGCAGCCTGTCATTACATATGTGAGCTCAAGTGAGTTCATACTCGCGCTTGCATGTTTGTCAGGAATTGCGCCAAACCCGAATTGCAAACAGGCAAGTAATCAAAGGAACCTCACAGGAGCAATTCACACAAACCGAATCTGAGGCAGAATGCACTGGATTGTTTAATGCGTTGGAAATAGTCGACGTACAGCATGCCTTGTAGCAGGAGTAGATTTGAGGGTAGAGGCTTGTTGCAAACGCTGCCCATCACCCACCGGAAATGCTCGTCCTTGGCTGTTGCATTGGAATTGGAGCTTCTCCTCATGTTGGGTGTATTGCATCCCTCACCCCCTTCCTGCTGCAGTTGCTGTTGTTGTTGCTGCTGCTGCTGCTGCTGCTGCTGCTGTTCCACGCCGGACAAGATGCCAGCGAGCTGTAAGACGTCTAGAGTCACAATGATGCACCCCTCACGCACAGCTGAACCTCGCACTTGCAAGAAGGGAGACCTGGGGTGGAGGAGCAATGGGACAGGAAGTGATGCTCAGTTGCAAACAGAAGTAGCAGCGTTATTTTTCAACAACTGCAATTCAAAGCGCAAGAGGTAAGCCAAGCTGACTTCCTTGCTGCAATCCTCTCCATCACAGAAAGCCTAGTTGGCATGCTCAGGCACAGCATGTAGGCGCTGAAGTCCATTGCACTATTCTCACCTATTTTTTAGCAGGCCGGTCAGTCCAGACATAGCGTGGGCAGGGAGCATGGAGGGCACGATGTGAGTGTGGATTTTGATGCTGACCTGCAAAACCTGCTTGATGGAGTATTTTCTGGGGCCTGCAGATGTGTAATGCAGAACTGCAGCTGGTAATTCGGCACCAAACCCCCTGTCAATCAATGTTTGCAACGCCAGTGCTTTGAAGTGCTCCACAGAATTGAGGGTGGCAGTTGACTGCTGTTGCTGTTGCTCTGCACGGGCTTCCTTGCTGCTTTGGCTGGATTTCAATAATTGCTGTTCAGACACACTCAAAGGTGAAGGAGCCCTCTTGAACGAGCTGAAATCCAGTAGAAGGGAGATGATGCCAGACATCATGTTCACTCCAACAACCTGTGGAAGTGATTGCGGGTTGAATCACAGGTTAGTGGTGGTGTGTGGGAGGATGGCTTCTCGCTGCACCTGAGATGTTGTGATCTGCAAACACATGAAGGGTTGTGGATCTCCGATTACTTACCCCACTGCTGGTATCCAGGATCGAGGAACCACAGCTCTGATGAACACTTGCAACTAGGATAGAGTTTAAGACCATAAGTCTCCAGGGCATGACTCCGGACGCCTGTGATTGAAAAGGAAGAGCATGACTTTATGGTGGTGCACCACAAAATGGGACTTAATCCATAAATACCATTGGACGGGCTGGCATGAAGGACATGGCGCGTTGCTAGCTTACCAGCATCATTACAAAGGTCCCCATGAGCAAGCTGCCTTGGACCCAGGATCCCATGCCTTTAATCTGCAGTGAAGGATAAAGACGTGCTTGCATAAGTATCGCGCTTGCATAAGTATCGCGCTTGCAAGTCCATGCACCAGTGCATGCCCCGCCTTGCAGGTCATGGAAAGTCCACCTGGAGTATTATGACAGTGATGCCCAATACCGCTGCGATGATCAGCTGGATGGGCAGACGCGCCTTGCTGGAGCCAACCAGGGAAAACACTGCCCCAGCAACTGCTATGGCAAAAACCTGCTGGCTACCCCCCTCCTCCACCTCCCCATCCACAGAGAGCTTGTATGCGTTCACGTTGGCTGCTCCAACGGCTGCCACAATGCCAGAGATGCCTAGGGCAATAGCGTGTCGCAGGAGCGAGTGCGCGGGAGAATCTGGGGTCGACGAGCGGCCCTCCCTTTTCCCCTTATCCTCCGAAGTGTCTGACCACCCAAGCATCTTAAATGGCTGGGGGTCGAAAAATGAGAAAATTTATTTATAATAATTTAGCTGTTCAACACGTTTTTGCACAGACCACATAGTTTTGTGCCATTGCACTGTACTGGTAGCTTAATTCCGAGTTGCAACAATTTAATTGATGAGTTTTCGGACTGGAAGGATTTCCTGAAACCTGTTGTGGCAGTTAACCGACATTTGACCAGTAATAGACGTCAAACTGTGTGCTGCACTTTGACTCTTGCATGAAAGACAGGGTAAGGGGAAAAGAGGATTTAAATGGGGAAATTTTGCAGAGGGGGTCATCTGAGGCCCCAAACGGGGGTACTCTGTACCTTAGAAGTGTGACCCGCAGAGTATGGGCGCACTGTCAAAAGAGCTTAGCACCCAGAGGCTGTTGATAACACCTAGTCTTGAAAACTGCCAGTGGTGGGGCACACTGTCTAATTGCCCATGGCGTGAACCCTATTTGTCACCACAAAATCTCCACAGCAGGCCACCCACATTACCAAATCACATGATATTTGGTGTTATGGAGTCCATAATAAACATATCATTGGAATAAAAGAAATGGAGTGAAGCGGTGAAGTAGTTGGCAATACTGATCAGCTTGTGCTGTTTTAACATGGAACGCCATAATTTTAGGGTTTTGGTAGTCAGTGTGAGCTATGAACCCTGTCAATTTGCATACAGGGCGACCTTGAAAATAAACACAGGTTAGTTGAGGGTTGAAGGAAATTGGGCCAGCATACCATTAGCTTTCAATAGGTCGATCTGTACACGGAGGCACCCAGGAGGGGGAAAATTTGGGTTGGAAAGGTGATTGTTAATTGGAACATAGTCCTATTTTGTGACAAAACAGTTGAAATTGTCCTGAACAGCTAAGTGGTAGCTTATTCAATTCGGAACCGGTTCAGAAACACTTTTTCCGTTCCCAACTTATTAATCCCTGTACGGAACAATTTGGAACTGGTTCAAACTCACTACCAGCTTTTAGGCCGTTTAAAACAAAATCAAAACATTCTTAGAAATCCAATAAAAAGCGGCACCTGGTTTGATTCTGGTTTCAAATTGTCAGTTGTCCAATTTCAGTTCTGACTGTTTGGGCCTCCATCAATGAAAATAAGGAGCGACGCTATTAATTCACAAGGTGAGTAGACTGCGTGAATGTGCCCGTGTCAAAAGCTGTCAGGAGTTTGAATGTGGTCTGTGCCTCCGAGCAGGACCTGACCCGACAAGAGTAGGTTGTGAAGGAGTCAAAATGGCATTTGACATTTAAAGTGCCGGAAAAGGCCCTGAAACCGTGGATATATCTGCCCATTCAGGTCAAAAACAGCTCATGTTTGAGCACACATTGCGCACTGGGTAAACCCACTTTCACTCCCCCTTTTTTGGGACTAATCAAAGCTGAAAAAGCTGGAAAACACACTTATCTACCCCTCTGGTTCTACTCTTTCAGAGCTCTTGCAAGGGCATGGTCCGTGGAATTTGAGGAGACAATTATACAGCTGGATAGGAGCAAAAGTCTCAGCCACGTAGGGCCGTCCTTCCACTACAGGCACAGGGCGCAAGGGTGGTATACACCTGATCCTGCGTCTTGCCCTTCTTCATGCTTTTCAAGACTGCCATCAGTGTGAGTCCAACCCGCCGCCAATTTTGTACTTAACGGATCAGGTTTGGGCTGGAGCTGTGTCAGGCCACCTAGTCAGGATTTTGAGGTTAATCCAGGTTACACGTTCTATCTCAGGGAGGGGCCTTGAGGTTTGAAGGTACTCAAACATGTTATGTTCCCTGATTTCTTCTTCTGTTTCCATGGCTACCTATGCCAAGTTGGGACTGAAAGGGTGATGCATGATTGGCTGTGTGCTGCCTTTAGGCACACTCCCTGCCTTGGCAAAAAATCAGTTTACATCCGTCAGATCAAATTTCCGTCACTGCAAAGTACAAGACTCACAGAGGGGATCAACGGAGAAAATGCCTGGAAGGTGCATTTTTGCATTCAGAAGGCAGCCACTCACAGCCATTTCGTCCGATCGACACTATTTTAGTATCAAAGTGTAGCTGGCATTGAGAGGCACCCGAACACGTGCCGAGTTTTATGTGGGTCGCTTTGCGTGCTGAGATAGACTGGATTAAGCACACATGATGCATTTAAGCCCTGTGGTGAAATGTGGTGATTTCCATGGGAATATGGCTCAAATCCTCATAAGACACCAACCACTCAGCCGTTTCCTTTCATTTTTGTTGCAAATGTTTTCTTTTTATGAAGGAATTCTATACCATTAAAAATATTCCAGATTGGTGCAGGGGATGATCAGATCTGGCACACAGGTGCCTGAAATGTAAGCTTCACGCCGCAGCCGATTAAGCATGGGGCCCCTTGCCAACAGTCAAACTCAACTGCTATGAAGCCATTCAGACCATTCGGAACTGAGTTTAACATTTGCCAATGAGGGGGCCCATAGGAACATTTGAAAAACACCCCCATATGGGGGGGCACTCGCCCCCTCTGCAAGACTCAGCACAACTACTAATATGCTGTTAAGCATTAAATTAGTAGTAATTAGGGTTGAGACTGTTAAAGGGTGATGCAGTGTTGATGCATGACTACCTGCCATTTGACGCTTTGTGTTAGGGATGAGACGGTTTTAGGGTGACACAGTGTTGATGCATGACTAGCTGCCATTAGACAGTTTGCGTTAACACCTGTTTGAACAGATCTGGTAAAGAAGCCTACACCAAACGCAAATAATTGTTGGAGCTCGTCCTGTCAGCTCTCCAGTTGACAGTAACCCGTTCGTGCCTTTCACAGATCTCCCATATCACTTCTGCATGCGACAATCGGTTCTCTGGTCAACTCTGCAACGTTCATGTAGGACACCATCTATTTGCCGCTGCTTGTGTCATCCAATCCCTTGGCCCCAGACATAGCTGCTGCAAAGGCAACGTCTCCTCCTGAAGCTGCATGCCTGAGGTTCAAGGAAAGAAGGCAGAGGCTCATGGTGTCGAGGCATTAATGGTTTGAAAGCAAGTGTACACTCATCACACTCAGGTCCTGTCAAAATAACAAAGAACATTGTGAGCCAAAGCAATTCATGCAAATTCAGTATATAATGTTGCTAATTTTTACCTTGTAAAGGAGTTTTACGGTACTCGGTACCAAATAGGCTTACTTTACCTTAATCAATGTGGGGAGTGTTTTTTACTGCCTGCGTGATTTTTCTGTTTTTTACCTTGTATTGACGCCACTGGCCTCGGCAGATAGTGCGGCAGCTCGAGCAGCTCTGTCCTCAAGCACTGAACTCTCTTGTACTAGCAAACTGGGGACTGGATCTGAACGAAGCAGCATATTAAGAAAATGCGATTGTATTGTCTGGGAACGCTTTTTGCAAATATATCTTTGGCAAGCAGCTATGAGTGGGAAGAGAAAGTTCAGTCCTGAAGCAACCAGCATAATCATCAACCCACATATCAGGAAAGCGTGCCTCATAGTGCATAGCATGCTGCAAGCTTTAAATCATGGCCCCCAAGCACAGCAATTGCATTGCCTCAGCAAGCCTTACATGTCCCTTCACATTCATTTTTCTGCAGTTGCAATTAGGGACTTATTTCTGGAAAAACAAAAGACTTGCCTGAGCCGATAGAGTGGTCACGCTCTAGCACGACGACGTTTTCATTGTCCTCAATGCTTGGTGAAGGTTTTGGGGTGGGCGCGTGAGGATGGGCCCAACCAGTCTCGCTGCACACATTGCAGTGCAAGTTGCATTTGTAGATAAGATGTCTATCAAACTTTATGTGGTGCAATCAAAAACCTAAATCCAATTGTGAAGCATCTCAAAAGCAGTTCCAATGCAAAAACAAAATCAGCATCCTGCTTATACTTTGTGCGCATGCAGAAAAGTATGAATGACACAAAGCAGCAAACCGTCTTTCCACTGACTGTGGTGTACCTGCAGATGATTACGCCACTTGGGGCTCTGTGCTCCTTAACCTCATTTGGCGAAAAAGCATTAAACCCTGCATTTATACACAGCAAAATTTTAACAAAGCATGATAATACGCAAGGCAATTTAAAAACCAAGTAACACATTGGCGTGTAGCTAAGTCGCATCGTGCTATGAATCCAGGCTCCACCTACAGCACAACCCCATGGGGGCCAGTTACAGCAGTCTGCACGAAAATAAGGCAGCTATGACCGCTCCGCACCTAAACAAGGAACAACAAATCAATATGATATTGAATTCTCATGACCAGGGTTATCGCTCAGGTTTAACTATTCACTGTAGAGCCGTATGACAGGGAGCGCCTTTTGATATTGCACCAAAGTGCTCCTTTCACCCAAGCAGGCAAGTAGGACATTCCAAGCATAGGAGCTGATGACTTTATCAATTGTTACTGTGATGGGAATGGACTGCCTGATGGCGCAGGGATCCTCACTTCTTCCTATAGTAGGTGCAACCTTTTTGGCTCAATGGTACCTGGTGCCTCATATGGGGATGAAGCGTTGAGCCGATTGGCAATATCCTCCGCGCCTGAGCTCCCCATCATGCACGGCCCCGTGCTGTAGTGCACACACACATACACATTTACATGACACTTTATTATGGCTTATGGCTCTGTGAACTTCGCTGCTAAACTTGTCCATACCAAACGTGCCCTTTCCAGTACTGTTATCAACTCTCATCAGGAGCCGGTTTCAAGCCAAGCCTGCAACCATTTTGATCCCCATTGATATTCCTTTCCTTTTCGCGGTGGAGGAGGTTTACGGTACTCGGTACCAAAATGGCTCCTTTTCCTTAATTTATGTGGGGAGTGGATCTCACTGCCTGCATATTTTTTCTTTTATTCTCTTCTTGTTAGGCAGGTCGACTAATAAAACTAAAGAAAGATGGCTTAGAAAGGATATGAGCAATGAGCACCCCCGTATGTTAACACACACACAATATGTTATTCTGAAGGAAACATTTTAAGCAAATCTCAGACAGTCTGCCAAATCTACAATGTCTGTCAATACGTTTAATTTTCGTCATGGTGGGTCTAAGGTGAGCACTAGCATGAAGCTTTTCCTTAAAGCACGCAGGTCCTTATCGAGCAGACTTGTCCTGAGTTACCTTTGTGCAGTGAATACAAAATGGAAAAGGGAGGTACACAGTTATGCAATTATCACAACATGGACTGGCAAAGATGGCTCCACCGCAAGATTTGTTTGAAAGAGCGTGATGGTGTACTATTACAAGAAACAAGGGTTTGGCCAGCTTTAGCCAAGCCTCTCCATCTGGCCTTTTTCCCCTTCTTATCTATATAACTATTACCACCTGTTACAGCCAGATCCCATACAATTGAACTCTAGCCCACCTCGTCAGTTTTATTTTGAGGTAAGGATAGAATACAGCTGAAAGAGTCAACAACAGCAAATGCCTCTCCACGATTTTATCCACACACACACACACACACACACAAACATACACACACACAAACATATACACACACACACACACACAAACACACACACCTGTCGGATGGGCCGAGGGTGATTCCAGGACGCTCAACGACTCCTGTGCGCATTGGATGTCACTGAACACATTTGACAGACATTGCTACAGTTTTAAACACCTACTTGAAAATCATTAGTAGGGCAAAAGTTTTAGGATGCACCCACTGTTGCTGATATAATCGCGTCTTTTTGCGTTTTGAAAGGAAGAAAAATTTGCTTGAAAGTTACCATGAGGCATATTTTAGGCATTAAGCAATTCAAATTAGAAGGAAAGCCAATTTCTATGATTTGTTAAGGCTGAACCGGCATCATGTCTGTAATTGAAGCCAATGTGATTGCACTCCCAAAAGGATTACCATGCACACAGCGCCCCCCTCCCCCCCCCAGTGCAAAAGCACTCTTACACAAGCACGCTCATGTCCTTGCACGTCCCACACATACACACACACACAACCACACACCAGGAGCCCAGGGTGCAACAAGTGCCTCCAAGCCGGAGGTATCTTGCGGAGGGGTGGTGTCGGTGCGGAAGGATGGAGAAGCACTTGGATCTATCTTGTTTGGGGTGGAGACGGGTTGATGGGGGGGTGCTGGGGCACTTCTTGGTTCTACCCATGAATCCGTTTTACCAGTTGGGTGAGCAGGGGGGGTGGCCGTGGAGCCATGGGGCGTGCTTGTGGGCATGGACGTGTGAGGAGTCTCAACGGGGGAAAGAGCACTGATCAGGGCGAGTTTTTGACTGCTTAGATCTGAGGGCAGTTTGCAGAAAGAAGGTGCAGGACATCGTTTTGCAAACCTGAAAGGCCATTTGCAAACATTCTTATTATTCTTAAATCTTTGCAACCTGCAAGGGCAGTTGCAAACCTTCTTATTATTCTTATATCTTTGCAAACCTGCAAGGGCATTCACAAACCTTCTTATACGAGGCCATTTGTAAACCTGGAAGGGCATTTGCAAACCTGGAAAGGCAAGGGATGTGACCCCCAACTTTTTATGCCATAACACGCGACCAGATCTGATGCATAAGTCACCAAAGCCTTCTGCAAATAACTGCCTGTATAATACATGTTTAAAGCCATCTTACTTATTCCTATCAATTCCTTTCAAGACACTCCATTTCACTTTTTGTTGATGCAGGGGGGGAGATCGGTTCCTGCTGCTTTCCTTTTGTCATTGTGTTACAATCTACACCTTGCTTGCAATGAGACTATGACCTTCAGCGTTCTTTGCGTTTGTTTAAAGTGATATATGATGCACCATACCAAGCCTGTACTTTTTTCAAATCAACAATCGAGACATGTCCGACACAAGATCATTCCTGCTCGAGCTTTTCAACCTGCAATGAACCTCATGACAGTGAGTTCAAAAACACCTGAAGAAACAGCACCCTCAGGTCCAGAGGGGCTTACATCCAAATTGCCTGTGCCTGGGCCAGAATAAAAAAGGACAAACAAAACTGAACAGGCAGACGTGCATCACCCTGTAATAGATCCACTTCCATTGTCTTTTCATGGTATTACTGTATGGCTCTATGCGCACCAGTTAGGCAAGGATTTTTGTAGTGTTTAGGGGCTAACAAACAACAAGAAAGAATGCAATCAGTGACAGAAGAAAAAGATGACAAAGGGCACAAGGTGAGCAAGGTGAGCGCTAGTAGTACAAGCATACCACAAACGGGAAAAGGCCTGACAAAATTTGGAAAGGAAGCAGCAGCTCTGACACAATGCAAGGGTCTGGAGCAAAACAACAACATAAGCTCAGAGATCCCCAAACTAATTAAATGAAAAGAAAGAGAAAGACGCGTATTGTGCAAAGGGCACCGTTTGCATGATAGGCCAAAACTGTACATACATACACCGCATATGTTCATATGCATGATAATTTCCCTGCTAAAAATGCCGCATGTACACTGTATATGCGGTTGTATGTATGGCTTTAGCCAACCCTAATGCTTTGACACTCTCCCTCAGGAGCTGAAGTTATTCTGCAAATTGCAATGCTATTCATACCTGATGGGCTCTTTTCCCTGGCAGAGGCCTGGTCTTGTTGGGTCTTCTCCTCGGCTTGCAGTTCCTCAGGGCTTGAGGCACGCTCATCCCCAGGATCTGTTGAAGAATGAGTGCAAGCCATCAACAGAAGTGAATGAGTATTGATGCACGTCATAACACCTAGAAAACAAACATTATTGGTGCGCGTGCTTCAGAGCTATCAACTTCCAAGGACAATGACTTAGTGCATGTTTTTATGAGCAAGGCCATGAGCAGAGCAGCGTGCACTGAGTCACAAGGAGTCAATAAAATGCACATGGAAAGCAGGTGATATATCATTTAATTTAGAATGCCACGAGGCACGTTTTAATGACTAAACTTTTCTGTGGTCCTACAGCAAAAGTAACAAAAGATGACTTACAAGGTGTATCAGTGGGGGTCAGGAGGTCGTGTACTGGGATCTTGTCACCTTCCCTGTTGAGGGGAAATGACAAGCAGTTTGTCCAAGCCGGTCAAGCACAAGATAAGCTTCCAACTTACGTGCAGTTTGAAGGATGGGCAAGCACATAGTCGCTGTTTGATTCAATAAAGTTGCACAAAGGTAAGATACATCACCTAATTTACACTACTCAGCCCCCCCCCCCCAAATCACTAATGTTGAACACCACACAGGACATGCAAAATGAGAGTGTGCCTTACTTGTCTCCTCCGACAGGAAGACCCAGCTTTTCTAGCCCATAGGAGATGCCCGACACAAGGCTTTCCAGTAGACCAGGCTCGCCAGCAGGAGAGGGAAACGTCTCGTGGCTGGTGAAGCGCGTTTCTGGTGAAGGGGGTGCGCATTCTCCTGATGATGTGGTCTCTGGGGGCGGCCTGCAAGGACAGAAGGCACGATAAGCTTGCATTTCTGGCATTGCAAAAGTTGCAGTACCCAAGAAATAGGTAGCCTAATCAGGCCACTTTGATAATGCAGCATATGCAGCGCTTGTTGAACTCCTCTGAGTTTCCCTTTAATTATGCCGAGCCATACTGTGACGCATTGACGGCCTTATGTAAGTAAACATCTAAAGCAACTGAAACAGAACGCGGTTGTTCATGTTGTAAGCACAGACAAATTCAAACAACAGACTTAAAGCAAAACACTTTAACCTAGTTTTATCGGTGATCTTTCCAAAAGGCAAGTTACCTGACAGACTTGTGTCATAGTCAGGCTAAGCACTTTTGCCATTTAATGTGCTTACTTACGACTCTATTCCTCCCATCTTTTGTCCCATCTTTTTGCACTGACAAATATGTTTCCTCCGTTGTTTATTTTGCACTGACAAAGATGAAGAACGCCACAACTTGCAAAACACGGCTAACGTTGCATCGCACCTGGATTGCATCTCTAGGTACCTTTCAGCTTCAGGTGTCATTGGGACTGCCCAGAAAGGGCGCTCCCCTGCAGTTTGTTCATAGGTCTGTCCTCGTGGCTCCTCTTCTACAGCGGACTCAGCTGCAAGCAATAACAAGTGGATAGAGAGAAAGAGGCAAGACTTGTGAAGCAATTGGTGAAAAATTGTCATCCCAATTCGATCTCTGGCAAGCAGTTTTTCAGCATGATAAGTTTTAAGCACTGCAACACAGACACAAGCATGCAAGTCACAGCTTGCTGTACTCCCATCCAGTTATAAGATGCACTCAATAAGAAACTGCAAGGCAGTCATCCATTTAAGCGTGTACTACAACAAAACCCATGCTCACAACGCCAACATAGTACACCTGGAAGACCCCATCCGTTACAGTCATCATGGATTTAACGGGCGGCGTGCCTTCGTGACAAGAGTATTGAAGCATCATCTGCTATGAAAGGCTTTGCTCCTGCCTTAGTTTATGTCATTTTTTTTTGTGAAATCAAGCTTTCTCCTGCCTTAGAACCTAGGCAGGTAAAATCTCAATCCTCACGTTCACACTACTTAACCAGCTCAGGCAGGAGAGGAAAAGGTGAAGCGCACTGACCAGCAGGAGCCACCTCTACCCTTTCATCAGCTGGGGGGTACTTGTGCTCGTGAGTAGCTTCCTTGATCTGCGAATAAAAAGTCCATAAGATCAAGCAGCTCATATATGTTGTAAGGTAGTTAGGGCGCTACAATGCAATCAGACGCTTGCGTTAAGGATTTTTTTATCGTTAAATTATTAACGTCTCCTTGTATTAGTTTGTGGTGTTACTAATTTTATTTATTCTGTAAAACAACCCTGGCCAATGACCCACCTCATCCTTCATCTCCTTGGCAACTCCCTTTGCCCTTTCCTCGGCACGTAGAGCCCGCAATGCCTGTTTTAAGAACCTTATCAACATTATGGTTGACTTGATAGGGGTAGATACTACGAGTATGATGCGTGCAAAAGGCAAGCCCAATGCAGCAGAGGTGAAAGATACTCGCACCACACAGCTCCAAGGCTAGCACTAAAGCGTTTTGTCAGCATACCTGGTTAGAGATGGCCTCTTCAGCTGCAGTAACTCGCCCCTTCTTTTCTGCATGCCCCTGAAATATTACGCAGGGAACAACAGGTTTGGTCAGCGGAAAAGGTCTTGTGTGTTTTTCAAGTAATGTCATCAAAGTAAACCATGTAATATGACCTAGATTAAAGCAGGGCCTGCTGAAAGGGTTCAAAAAACGACAGCAGCCTCCTTACTTTGGCAGTGCACCAGCAGGATAGGTGGAGTACGGAATACTAATTTTACAAAGTTCACAAGGTTTACAAAAAAGGCCTTCAGTCAGGAGGTGCGACTGCTAGCCTGCTCATAAACAGCTAATAGTTCATGGGTGGCGTACCCACCTGCTTTGATTCATCAGGCCCCAGGTCCACCCGCTTCCCTGTACCAAAGAGGTAAGTTAGCTTGCAGGCTTGATGCAGAACCATACAAACACATAAAAGTGCCAATAAAACATATGCAAAGCAAGTGTCATACAAGCGTTCTACTGTCAGACCTCATGAAAGTATCTTCAAAGAGCAGCAGGCAGCGCAAGTGCAGGCTTCTCAGCACTTGCAACACACCACATCATAACAGAGCTGTAAAAAATACCTGGAGGCTCCGCATCAGGGCCCCACAGCTTTTCGAGGGTTGCACCTGGAAACACAGGCACGTCATAAATGTAGACTTATTAGTTCAACTGAAGAGAATGCCCGTGGCAAAGGCAGATTCATGTTGAACTACAATTCATGTTAACATGTTAAGCACACCTGGGGCAAGGGGTGTGGTCTTGTTTTCGGCAGGGGGTTGACGGATGGCATGATCAGTCACGATCTCGTCTTTTCCTGAAAAAGCAAGAAATAAAAGCAGAGAGCAGATTTGAGGTTGCCCAGCATCATCCAATAAATGCAGAGCCTCACAACCATACAAAAGTTGCAAACCTTCAATTCTCAAAATGTGCGCTGCTTCACTATTCACTAGCGTCTAAAATTGTATGACATACGTACAGGCAAATCTATTCGATGTTACTGCCTAGCATCACACAAAAGCGAAAGAACTAGGGAAAAACTGTGCACCTGTTTGCAGCTTCTTGTGAGCGACATTATGCACTTTTAGTACCGCATATGACTAATTTGACTTTGCTTGCTACAGCTAACAAAGCAGGTCATTACCCACCATCATGCACCAGATGCTACAGCTAACAATCATAACCACCAACCATAGATGCTTCAGCTAACAACCATACCCACCATCATGCACCAGATGCTACAGCTAACAACCATACCCACCAACCATAGATGCTTCAGCTAACAACCGTACCCACCATCATGCACCAGATGCTACAGCTAACAATTATACCCACCAACCACAGATGCTACAGCTAACAACCATACCCACCATCATGCATCAGATGCTACAGCTAACAAAGGCCATTACCCACCATCATGCACCAGATGCTTCTTTCCGTGCTCAAAATACACTGAGGTTTCAGGCCTGCCATCCGCGCGCTCTGGTGCTACGAACGGAGGTGGCCCAGGGTGCGGAAGCGCCTCTGCTGCTGCCTGCTTTGCTCCTGCATTTTGATGTTTGCAATAGGTATTTGAGTTTAAAACTTCCATGCCCTTTTTTGCCGGCGCTGTTGCTGCCTGCTTTGTGCAGGCATCAATCAGGAGGCACGATATTTAAACAAGGGGAGCAGCATGCATGCATGCATGCGGTGCAACAGCCACAGTCGTTAGGCACTGCACGGAAAGTTTCCTGCCTCTGAAATACAAAAAGTAAAATTGGGAAAAGTAGCTTGCACAGGATAAGGGATAGGGTTGTAGGTTGGGTCTGCAGCAGACTTGATGAGCGTTTTAACCTTGTAGTAGGGAGTTTTCTACCTCCCCTTGACCTATGTAATACGCCAACAAATCATGTAGCGAGTCGCCTGTTCTTGAAGAAGGTTGAGAAGAAGACACTCACGTAAGACAGGGTTGTAGGTTGGGTCTGCAGCAGTTTTGATGTAGCGAGTGGCACGCTCTTGCTCCGGCGTGGGATCAGAGGGCTCTCCTTGTTCTTGTACGTCACCTGAGAGGCTCGGGACCTGGTAGTGTACAGAAAAACTGTTTCAGGTGGAGATTGTACTGAAGAATGCTAAGGAAGAGGCATGCTCAGAGAGCGGCCTCTTTAAGAGAGATGAGGCTGCCGTGCAGCTGATAAACTCCTCTGTTTGACTTTGAGAACCCTCTCCACAGCCGGTGGGACTTCACCAGCATGAAGCTGCGAACAAAGAGTATGCACACTTTAAACGCATATCAAAGAAAGAGAAAGCAATCTGGATCAAGCACACACCTCCATTTAGGATATTTTTGCATGTTTGGTATGGTCAAACCCAAACAAGAGAGTTTGATCACCTCAAGCGAAGAGCCTGTTGAAAGGCCCACACCTTACACACACATACACACACACACACCCTGTTTTTGCTCAATACTTTGGCAGGCTTGCTTGTGGCGGAGACACCTGAGTGTTGAGTCTTTTGCAAGCAGTCGGGTCAGATCGTGCACTGTCTGTACTTAAGTTGCCAACCAGATGCGCACGTGCAATTATGTCACCAAACCAGTATATATACAACACATTGTAACAAAACCCGTGTACTTCTTAACCCACAAAGATTTTACCTCAAAAAAGGGTCTTACGGATGGATATGATTTGGAAATAATTGTGATGATGATGATAGCATCTCAACTCAACAGCTATTTTACAATGAATGAAATTGCAACTCTCAATCTCTGGTTGGCCTTCATTGTTTTTTCCCCTAGCGTTTCTCCTCTACATTGGCATGCAGTATGTGTTTCAGAAGCTACTGCACATGCAGTGTCCAAAAGAGGAGATGGACTCGATCAGACAGTCATTTTGCTCCTTGTTGGGGGTCCTCACCATACAACTCAAGCGTTGGCTTCAGGAGCTGCAGGACAGTTCTCACACCCAGTTTACATACTTTCACACAGTAAGGCAAGTTTGAAAGCTCACCCCTGCGTATTTGAGGTTTTGAAGCCCAGACTGGATCCGACCGGGTGGCGGCGGCTCATCAGGTCCAAAGGTGGATTCTATATTGCTGCCTGATATCATTAATAGGTAAGGTACATTGCAATACTGGTTTCTCAGTGAATATAAGAGAGGGGGAAAAAGGCACGTGCACGAGAGTGAGCAGGATGCAGTGTCGGGTGTGTTTGCAGGACGCCCCAGGAAAGAGAAGTGAGCGGGAGGAAAAGATAGGAAGCTATGTAGAAGCTACTTGGTTAGATCTGACCTATTTTTTTATCTCTTTGCTCCTTTGGTGGGCTACAGTTGCAGTACGACACCCATGCTTCCTTTTCCTAGCTATTTGCAGCAAGCGCTGCCTTTGTGCCTTTCTAAACCATCATCCAGAGCACCAAACATCACATACCCGGCGCCAGTGGAGTGCCTGTCACTGCTGGTGCACGTAGTGGGGCTTTTGTTTCATCCTCACCACCACCTGACAAGAGCAAAAAGTATGAAAAAAACTATGATCCCTGTTTCTCCCCTTACTCTCTATCGATCCCTTACGCAGTACACCCTGTTCCTCCCCTTACTGTGTGAAGTCCTAACTCACATACACACTCATGCGCAGTAGTACACCCTGTTCCTCCCCTTACTGTGTGTAGTCCTAACTCACATACACGCTCATGCGCAGTAGTACACCCTGTTCCTCCCCTTACTCTCTACTCTGTGTGGCTTGAACACATTGATAAGCATGGACCTAGATCAAGTGCTTAAAAGACTACGCGTGCAAGGAAGGAAAGGACTGCTTGCCTCCTACCTTCCTCGGTCACATACATCTTGCCACGCTCAAAATACTTCTTGGAGTTGACGTTGTCAGGAGACATAAGGGATTCACCAAATGGCTCAGAGGGAGAAGCAGGGCCAAAGTAGGGCGTCTTGTCCTCGCCCTGAGGGTGATTTATATTATTTGCTTAATTTTGTATTTTGAAAAGAAACAAGGTATCAGCCCTTCCCCAATGCAGAGGATAAACAGGAAAGTGTCACCCCCAGCCCCCCCTGCAGCTGCCCTAACAGAATCACAGGTCACCTGTTGCCTATCTACTTTGGCAGCCTCGGACAATGTGGAGGAGTCTTCTTTGGACATCTGCGTCTCAGGGGAATGGCCTGGCAGCGGCTGGGGTTTGGCTGGCTGGAATCGTCCGTGTGCAGTCTGAGCTTGTGTAAGTATAGTGTGTTGCTTTTTATTGGTTTACAATAGAAAATATCCTGCATTTTTAGCATGTTTGGTGCATTTAGTATGTATGTTATAATCTTATAATCTGATACGCATTTTACGCCGCGTGCCAGACGGACCGCAAAAACCACTTCTCCCAAAAACCACACATGTTAGCAAAAAGCAAGTACCATTGCTTCAGCCAGATCCCAAAAGGAGGAAAATTATGAAATACGCGACAAGAAGTGAAGCTTGAATTCGAATTCATGTTCACAACTTTTGTACAGCAGTATGCATTTACGAATGAGCAGAGCTTTCCAGGGTTGGTTGCTCTGTGCAGAAAAGTCACTGCTCATCCCGCCCGTAAAACCTGAAACCGGCACATTCACTTTGGGCAACGCTGATTTAAACGTAGATAAAAGGGGGCTCTTCGTCTGAGAAAACCGCCTGGATGATCTGACAAATGTACTGTTAGGAGAAAGTAGAGATTTTTACCTGTTCCTGCAAGTAAGACGCGTAATCAGCAGCCCCTTTGAGCGCGCCCTCCAATCCGTTGCCACTATTGGAGTTACGTGGGGGGGAAGGTACAGTCTTGGACTCTAATGGAGATGGAGGCGTGTTGCCAGCTGCAAGCGAGTGCAACAGGAGAGAGATGGCAGCGGAAGTTTGTGGAGTTGATCTTTGGCCCTGCTTTCCATCAGCATAAGATCAGCAAAAACATTGGTGTGATGTTTTGGCCGCCTGGGGAGGCAGTGCATGTGTGTGTGTCACACGGGCGGGTATCTCTAGCATAATTGAATTGGGCGGTTTATTCATCGCATTACACACTGCCGCCTGTGCTTTCTTTTTGCTTACTTGCGTTTGAAGCATGCAGCAACTTTTCTGTCGATGACTGGACTTGTTGCCTGGCCTGTGAGCGGACACATGAATATAACACGCGCACGTGCGTGAGTGGTTACAAACAGTGTGTAATGTTTGATCTAGCAGCAACTCTGAGTACACACACTTTCAGCCCCTGATGAGCCAGCAAGTTTCCATTACTTTCGAGAGTACACCATAGAGGCACGCAGGATACCTTGGCAATGTCCTCGAGCTTGGGTCCGCTCTGTTTCTCCCCTCCTTCTTTATTGGCACTCATTGAAGCTAGCAGGTATTAAATACGTTTCGTTATTTGTGATCTGCCTGGAAAAGGTGTACGAGCTAAAGGGTCTAAAGGTACAAGCAGTCAACGGGACCACTTCATTTAATACATTTTAATTTTCCACACCAAGCCCGACATGAACGGCCACGCCCAGAACGGCCACGCCACCGGAAAAAATGCTGCCATGGATGAAGTGTTCCCTGAGTCCCACAGCCCCCTGTGCGACGCGGACCCAGAGGTGTACAACATCATCGAGCAGGAGAAGGTCAGGCAATGGTGAGTATGCGTGGCTTTGACAGTTTTGCTGGCTTGTGGCACGCGCCTCTCCCTCCCTCTCCCCTCCCTCTTCGTGGCTGGCAGTGAGGCTGCGCAGCTTCCCTGTCCCTGTGTCCGTCTCCGTCCTGATGCCCGCAGCGTAATGGGCCATACGCATTCGCCACTCAAAACACGCAAACACCACACACACACACGCAGGAAGGGCATTGAGCTCATTGCCAGCGAGAACTTCACGTCCGCACCCGTCATGGAGGCCCTGGGCTCCTGCCTGACCAACAAGTACTCGGAGGGCCAGCCCAACGCGCGGTACTACGGCGGCAACGAGTTCATTGACCGCATCGAGCTCATTTGCAAGGACCGTGCGCTGGCTGCGTTCGGCCTGGACCCCGCCAAGTGGGGGGTCAACGTGCAGCCCTACTCCGGCAGGTGAGCACGCGCTTGTGGGGGAAGGGGGTGGCGCGGTGCAGGAGGAACGTTTTCTCCCCTCAATTTTGACAGACACGCATGTATACTCTCTCTCTCTCTCTCTCTCTCTCTCTCTCTCTCTCTCTCTCTATATCTCTCTCTCTCTCTCTCTCTCTCTCTCTCTCTCTCTCTCTCTCTCTCTCTCTCCACACACACACACACACACACACACACACACACACCACCAACATTGTTCCCATACAAATGCCCGCAGCCCTGCCAACTTTGCGGTTTACACCGCTCTGCTCAACCCCCACGACCGCATCATGGGCTTGGACCTGCCCAGCGGAGGTCACTTGACCCACGGTTACTACACCGCCGGCAAGAAGGTGTCAGCTACCTCCATTTTCTTCGAGTCCCTGCCCTACAAGCTCAACCAGGAGGTGCGTGCCTGAAACATGTCTTCTTTTATCCTCACCTGCCACCTGATTCTTATGGGTTTGAGCAAGTGCGATCAGGATAGCGCGTTCTCTAGCTGCAGGGAGTGATGTTTGAAGGATTAAAAAGCAGAAAGCACGCTCAAGGCTGACTCAATTCAGCTGCTACGCGCCGGCACACAACTGATGCTGTGTCCTTGCACCTTACGCAGACTGGCCTGATCGACATGGACAAGCTAGAGGAGAAGGCCGTAGAGTTCCGCCCCAGGATGCTCATCTGCGGCGCCTCCGCCTACCCTCGTGACTTTGACTACAAGCGCTTCCGTGAAATCGCTGACAAGGTCGGCGCCTACCTCATGATGGACATGGCCCACATCAGGTCAGTATTGGGGGGATGCGCATTTTGAAGAGTGGCCGGCCCCCTTTGGTTGCTGCATGAATGTTCATGGGTTAGCCAGAAGCATGTACATACATGCAGTTCTGTTTGCATAATGCCAATGAGCATTCCCCCTTGCGTCGCCTTGGTGCATTTAGTGTTTGCACCTCAGACAAGAGAAGGCGATCTGTTTCCGAGCTCTCCTCCCGCTTCATGATTGCAGAAAGGCGCTTAGAACATGTGCTTGCAGATGGCAACTGCGCGCACAAAGAAATGCAGAAAGCAAATGCAGAGGATTTGCAAGCAAAGAGCAACGTCTCTGATGCCTCTCAATGACCGCATTTGGCATACAATTGTGGCTTAGACACCAATCTATACCTGTGAAATTTTACGACATGCACCTACGGCCTTGGTATGTGTACTTGCATAGTTCCACTTTAAATGCACGCGCACACACACACACACACACACAGTGGCCTTGTGGCAGCAGGAGTGTTGGCCTCCCCCTTTGACTACGCTGATGTGGTGACCACCACCACCCACAAATCCCTGCGTGGCCCTCGTGCTGGCATGATCTTCTGCCGGAAGGTGAGCAAGAGGCTCCTCGACACAAGTACATATTCGTCCGTTCATCTAGGACCCCTGGACTTGCCTGAATGACCAAACTTTTTTAGGCTACAGTCCTGAAAGACACAAAAACCTCTTGTAGTAGGAGTACCTCTGCCGGTATTATGTTCGCATGTGGGCCTGGACTTGCCTGGAGGGGTCCCTCTGTGCCTTAAACGCAATACTTTGTCTCATCATCTGTGACCATGCAGGCTTCCCTGCCGGTGGTTATGATTTGGACATCGGATTAACCTTGGAACATACCTCTCACTGTAACAAACAATGATTTGACTGAGTGCCGTGCCCGCGCATAGCAGTTGCTCAGCACGATAATGGCTGGGCAGGTCAAGCTGATGTTGGGCTTGTGACACTAGACCCTGTGTACCAATTTTTGTCAGGGTGAAAGGCCGTGGAATTGAACTGTACCACCATGCAAAGCTTGCGCCAAATCATCCAGCCCGTACCTGGGATGTTAACTTTTTGCATCTAACTTGTGTATAATATTTTACTCGCCTGGTGTACTCCTGCAATTTGCTCAATGCTCTAATTAATGTATCGTGCAGGGTGTCAAGCCCGCTGACCGTCTTGCTAAGGGAGAGGCAGAGGGCACTCAGTATGACTACGAAGACAAGATCAACTTTGCGGTTTTCCCCTCACTCCAGGTCTGTGTGTAATATTTGCTGAGACGCTCATTAGGCTCCTTCCGCTGGGTTGGGAAGGCGCTTTTTAAAATAAATCCGGGCCTTCCCGGTAGGCAAAAAAGCGTGTATGTGTTTAATTGCCATGTGTGAGACGCTAGGGCGTCAAGGACGAGGCTTATACACGTACTGCAGCGACGCTGGTAGGCACAGTATTGTGTGTGCCGGTGTTTTGGCCCTGTGTGATTCTGCCAGAGCCTTGTTGCCATGCAGAGCGAGCCTTATTACTTATTACCTCTACCTGCCTTCATAACCACCACATCAACGTCAGCGGCTTCCAATGTCAGTCACTACCAGCCACTTCCAGTGTTAGCCACTACCAGTGTCAGCCACTACCAGTGTCAGTCACTACCAGACTACCTGCCTTTACAACCACCTCCACATCAGCGCTCCTTATCGTTTCACAGGACCAACACTTCCAAACATTCCCTGTTGTAATGCAATGAAGGGAGGCCCCCACGACCACCACCAGAACACATCAGCACTTCCTAGTACCAGCACTCTTGTACACGGCCCTTATTGACTTGATGTGTGTGTGTGTCTCTTTAGGGTGGCCCCCACAACCACCAGATTGGCGCCTTGGCTGTTGCCCTCAAGCACGCATCCACTCCCGCCTTTAAGACCTACCAGCAGCAAGTGGTGGCTAACAGCCGTGCAGTGGCCGCACGCTTGCAGCAGGTGGGCAGCGGCACAGATACACACGGGTTTCTCTTGTCCTCTGTTGTTCCTCTTTCTTCAGTGCGGCTGCAGCTTGTAGCTGTCAACGTGCAAGTGTGTGTGCGTGCAAGTGTGTGTGTGAGAGAGAGAGAGAAACGCCAATAGCCAACGAAGAGGCAATGGGTTAGCCCGATTCTCACCTTTACGGGAAAACATGCTTTTGCAGGATGCTCGAGAGTGATAGGGGCACGCATGGATCGTCAGAGAACTACCGTGTGCCACCTTCCCCCCAAACACACACACACACACACACACGTACATACAATACGACATACTTTGCGTTGTTAGGTCAAAATATAATTTCTCAGGCCAGAGCCTCCCAAGTTTGACCACGAGATCGCATGGCTGCCGATGTGTGCAGAGTTTTTCAACAAGCTGCATCCTCGTTGTATCCTATTTGCGCAGCATGGCTACAAGGTCTGCACTGACGGAACAGACAACCATCTCGTGATGTGGGATTTGAGGCCAGCTGGTGTGACAGGTGGCAAGATGCAGGTATGTGTGTGGGCGTGTGTGTACGTATGCATGTATGGATGGATATGTGTGTGTGTGTCCGTGCGCGTGTGTTTGTGCTATGACCTGCACACCTCAACAGTGTCTGCCACACGCACATGCACACACACACACACACACACACACACACACACACATGTGCCTGACATGCATGTCACACGCAGGTGGCATGCGACGTGTGCCACATCACCTTGAACAAGAATGCTGTGGTTGGCGACGTGAGTGCCATGAACCCAGGGGGTGTGCGCATCGGCACTCCTGCCATGACCAGCCGTGGGCTGAAGGAGGCTGACTTTGCCCAGATTGCAGACTTCATGCATGAGGTGGTGCAGGTGCGTGGAAAAGAGGCAGTCCTTGTGTAAGAGCAGGCCTTAGAGCGTGAGGTGGTGTGGAAACAAGTTTCATAAAAAGGGTGTGGGCCTTGTGTAGATGCAGGCCCTCGTGTAAGTTGAATTTCTACGAAGAGGTGTTTTGCAAAACAGTGGCAGACTGTGTTTTCACAACGTACAGGCATCGTATTTGAAGTTGTGCAGATGCTTGAGGTGGGATCGTGGGTGGTGGGGCCGCCCGCTTGTATCCTTTACAATTGAGTTTAGCTTTGTACAGACTTCAAAGGAGGGCATCTCTCTGCCTGCAAGGACTTGTCAGCCAATTCATTTGCTTGCGCAGTAATATGTTACTATTTAATTGTCCGTGCGTGATGTCTTTTGATTCCTGCGTGTGCCTATGAGTGATGCTGGGCGTGTGTAGTAGGACACTTGCATTGACCCCCATCTGGCATGGCACACATTGCGTACACAACTTGCACGTGCATGCAAGCCAACGCAAGCCAACGCGTCTCTGCCTGTTGCTGCACCATTTCAGGTGTGCCTGGAGGTCCAGGCCAGCAGCGGGCGAATGCTCAAGGATTTCACCAAGGCCCTGGAAGGCCACGCCAAGGTGCGTGGCGCCACTCGGAGTACTTGGAGTATGACAGAATATTTTAGTTGTCTGGTACTGAATCATGGCAGCCTAGGTGCTTTACAGTAAATTAACTTGTTCAGACAACACACGAAAAGATTATTTTGTTTGATATATGTCATGTTGCTCGTTGTACGCGACACACACACACACACACACACACACACACACACACACACACACAAACACAGGTGGCTGAGATCCGTGCCCGTGTGGAGGGCTTTGCCGAGGCCTTTGCCATGCCTGGATATGACGTGTCCAGTTTGGGGCGTGCCTAATACGTGTAGAATACGATGCCGTGCTTGTGGAAGGAGCAAGTGGAAGAGTGATGCATTGTTGTTTAGTTGTGTGGCGTGGTTACTGAGAGTGTAGAAATTGTTCCTTGCCAAGCTGCCATAGGTGTGTTTAGAAGCCTGGCTTGGTGTTGTACATAGTCCGTTGTAGCCTAGGTGCAGTGATGGCCGCCTGATGTATCTTTTGTGTGCTGTTTAGGGGTGAGAGGTGTTTTGGTTTGCCTGCCTCAGACTCCCAAGCCCTTGAGCTTCCTTTTTTTGCTGGCGTTTTTCCCTGAGTAACACTGGTGGGTGGCAATGGTGGCCCTCCGGCTCACCAGCCCACTCTTCTTCTTCTTTGCTGCACGGCATCACTCGTGATGCTTGAGCAGCCACAGCACTGAACCAAACCTAACTTTGGAGTGGGGACCCTTAGCCGCCCCACTTCCTCCCCGTCTTGCATGCTCGATCCGCGCTCGAGCCCGTCTTCTTTCCTATTCTTTTCCCGACGAGACAAACGTACATTGTCTTTGGCAGTCCAGAGACCAAACTTTACGCACACTGTGCGAACTATTGATCGATGATACATTTGCCTCAGGTAGCGGTACACAGCAGTTTTGCTACTGAGCAATTAGGTTCCTGTACAAAATAGCAATGCCTGCAGGCAAGGGGTATACGGGTCTAGGAAGGGTAAGGGTAAGGGTTACACAGCTATATCCGCCAGCGAGGGCAGTTGAGCTATAGCAAAAAAAAAGGCAGCTTCAAGAAGAGAAGGAGGCCAGAC
>Ga0307968_1000301_pt1 | contig 33571 bp, 37 predicted proteins | sample OrgLakmetagen650_FD_201834 | JGI IMG/M metagenome (GOLD analysis project Ga0307968, IMG submission 201834) | Saline water microbial communities from Organic Lake, Antarctica - #650 | ecosystem: Environmental > Aquatic > Non-marine Saline and Alkaline > Saline | place: Antarctica: Organic Lake...
GGACCTTCCTGCTGTCCCCCCCACCCCCCCCACTTTGTTCACAAGCAGGGGCAGGGGCAACGCCTTGCTGCTGCTGCTGCTGCTGCTGCACTGATTGTTGCTCCCTGTCCCCTTGCTGCAGCAACTGCTCCTGTACAGAAACAGTGGCTACGTTACCAGAAGCAACACCTTGTGGGGCACTAGAGGAGGGCTTCAGAGGAAGTTCGCCATTCTCCAGAGGCTGCTGCTGCTGCGGTTGCTGTGGCTGCCGCTCCTGTTGCGTGCTTGGCTTGTGGTGGCCGTTTGCTGCTGCTGCTGCTGCAGCTGCTGGTGGTGGCTGTTGCTGCTGTTGCTGCTGTTGCTGCTGCTGCTGCTGAGAAGGGGTCGGTGGCTTAAGTACAATATTGGGAGTGGAGGCCCCCTGCTGTTGCTGCCGGGTCTGCTGCTGCGAGTGCTTTGTATCAGAAGAGGCTGCGCTGGGGGAAGGGGCAGTGGCAGTGGCAGCTGTTGCTGCTCCCTTTTTGGCTGCATCAGGCTTTGATGCGTATAAGGAGTGGAGCAGTTGGTCATAGATGTCTGCAGAAAGAAAAAGGATGAGGGTAAGGAAGGGTGAGTTTCTTGCCCTTAGTACACTTGGATTCCAGGTTGAGGCATGCGAGAAGCTGCTGACCAAAAGTGTGGTCATGTTGCTGGCCATTCTGTTGAGGGTCAGCTAGAGAAAACAAAATTGGCATTTGCCTTTGTAAAATTGATCACAGGTCAACCAAACACTGTTGCTTTCCAGTGCAAACGAAAATAAGACCATTTCAGACAGTGTCAGAGCAAAGTCCCTTTTGTTCTCGATTTTATAGATATTGTGTGTGCACAGGCTCAAACACAATAGAGTCCAGACCTTGAAGTTTGCACTGCACAAGGATGTGCGATTTGTTTATTTTACAAAGCAAGAGGAAGGAGTAAAAACACACGTAACGGCTACAGCTATCCTGTCTTTTCAGTGCCACACATCCGTGAAGAGGATTTGCACGGTCTTGCTATTTTCCACAGCCTTACTGAAGGAAAGATTGCTTTGTTACACCCATGCACTCGGATTCATACCGGCAGCGTTATTGAAAGGATACTTACAAACACAAAGGTGTGCGTACCATCTATTTCAGCCTGGGAGATGCCGTAGACATCGTGGAAGCTCTTGTTGTCAGGCAAAAGCAAATCTTTGCCCAGCTCTACTTTGTTGAGGCGAGCAGAGTGGAATAGGCACGCTGCTGCGAGCTTCGCCACTGGGTATTGAAGGGGCAGGTTCGTCTTGAAGCTGCAGGGAGGAAGAGGAGAGAAAAGATGGAACACGACAGAACACTTTGTTTCACTAGTGTAAATGTCCGCAATTCCTAAGCTGCGCTTCAACCTGTATGCTGTGCCTTACATTGTGTTTCAAAATTCACAGTATTCCCACGACTGCATGGACGAACTGAGGTGGACCTCTTGGGAACTTTTGCTGACAATTATCCTCCAACAAAGACCATATCAATTGAGTAGCAAAAGTAGTGTGTTTATTGCTGAAGCATTTTTCTTCCAACAAGTGAAAATGTTCTCTCCAAAAATAAGAATATACCAAGGTGCTGCTTTGAATCAGGCTTTAAAGCTCATGGACCCGCAGCGCAAGGCAGTGCGCCTGGCTAGATAAGAGGGGCATTTCACAGCCTAGCAGTTGCATGTTTTGACTGATGGCTTAACCTGTAGCCCATCTCTGGCTGCAAGCAAAAATTGCCAGGCACCATACAGAACTTGCTTTTTTGCTGTTCAATCACTCATGCACCGCTGCAAGACCTTGCAGGAAAACAAGGGAACTAACACAAATGAAATGCATGTTCAGCCCTTCTCTCCGAACAACTTAGTTCGTCTCAGTTCATACATGATTTTATTGCTTTGCTACCTTCCTCATCCCAGCATTACGTAGCTGCATTCCAGCCGTGCACTTGCACCCAATAAAGGATACATGTGAGGGCAGAAGAAGCTGCTTTATGATGTAAGCCTTTCTATTGATGTTTTGACACGTTTAATTATAACAAAAAATACCTACAATATGAATCGAACTGAGTTGCCTTATATTCATTTTCTTCAACCACCAATTTTCTGTATACGAAATTGTGATAGTCAACCTAACAGTCAGGCATTTGTCAGCAATAGATTCTTACTTCACCAAAATAACACAGACTGTAATTTGCATGGGTGTCATTCACCCAAAACAAATTTCAGGTGTGCTAGTAAGCCAGGTTGCCAAGGGGAAACCTGGCAACATCACAACATAATTGATCATGACTCAGCTTGCCTGGCAACATGTAGGAAAAATTGCATTCAATACCAGCCCTCGTCCCTTTTCCTCAGCATCCTTGAGATATGCATGCACAACCGGTGACGTGCCTTTACCTGTCGTTGGCAAAGTTGACAGCTACTTGGCTGAGTTTGCGTTGCTGCTCTGCGGGGAGCTTGGACTCAGGGGCAGTGCCCTTCATGGGGGAGAAGGTGTACACACCGACCACCTCCAGGATTCTGAACAAGGGAGTCTGAGGCAGCTCAATCTTGATTTGAAAGGCTAGGGTATACAAGATGGCTCGCTCAGCCAGGATGACTGACTCCACCACATCTTGCTCCTTGAGCTTCTTTTGCTGCAGTGTGATGTAGCATTGAATGCGTGAGGAATGCACAAATGCACGCACGCTCGGCGCTAGCAGAAGGAAAGACGCACATCACAAAAAACAGATTTTCTCAAGCTGACGAGCGGGGTTAATGGCAAGAGTGCATGCTCCATTTCGACTTGACACAGCAGCAGACATGACAACAAGACCCCTTACTTAAAGTTTTTGTGAGCAAACCTGTAACATGGATAGTTGTTTCACAAAGAAGCCTGATACACCAAAAAAGAAGTGCAGGCGAGCTAACTTATTTGCATGCATAAGGACACCTCCATGACCAATCTAATTACCAGCGGCTTGATACGCCTGCACAGCTGTACAATTCCAGGGAATCAAGAAGCTATAGCGCACATGCGTGGTTACACATTTGCAGCTCGTAGAGATAAACACGCACGCATGCGCGCACATCGGCACACATACTCACACACACATATGCATGCCACATTTTCATAAACTTTCAGAGACATATTACACGCATGCGTGGCGCACCACAGAGACACGGACACACACACACACACACACACGTGCACACACACACACACACACACACACACACACACACACACACACACACACACACACACGCACACACACGCACACACACACACACACGCATGCATGCAAACACAGAGCTCATGATAATTCCAGCCTGCCATGCAACCACACCAAAGAGAGAGCCTGGACTGAGTTCACACAATGTGCAGTTACACACCGGGTCCCGAGCGAGAGCAGCCAGGTCCTCCGCCTTGTTCGCGTGCTTGACCTTGAAGTAGGCGTGAGCGACGTGTGCGACGGGGCGGGGGCCGTCCATGGCCTTGGAGGCCAGGAAAAGGGCCGCAGCTACTATGAGCTGCAGCAGATTGGCAGGATGAGCGGCATGAGACTGCTCTCTGCGCTCCTCGCACAATCACTCATGCATGACACAACCCATACTGTCTGTCTGCTTGAGCGTGCAACGTGTGTGGGGTGCAGCAGCGAAAGGGGCCTAAGAACTTGATTTCTTTGAAACCCTCTTTTCTTTAACCCCACCCTCCCGCCCCAACCCCTCCCAACCCCCCCCCACACAGGCTACTCACAAAGCGGTCGTTTTTGGCAAAGGAGCGCTTGGCAAAGAAGCGCTCGCAGTACACCGTGGCCGTCTGGACAACCCAGATGTTTCTGGGGTGTGGGAGGCAGGGCAACACAACAGCAGTGGTGTGGCTTGTTGGCTCTGTGTGCTGTTGGGCCAGCATGTGTGTGTATGTGTGTGGAGAGCCAGCTCCTACTAGTGTGCGAGAATGTTGCGTCTTCTGTGTGCCTTACAGCTTGAGCTCGGACGACATGCGGTCCAGGAAGTTGCGCATCATACGCCTGAAAAACCCGATTTTCTCATCGTCCAGGCCGTCCGCTTTCGAGGGGCTGTTCTGCAGGTCGGTTTGCGTGTAATACTTAAACTCGAACCCCGGCTTTGGCTCATATGCACCGCCACCGATCAGACTCATGAGTCTGTTTATTTTTTTATTTTTTTTGTTGTGGCTATTCTCGCGAAGCAAAAGTTGCTTCCTTCCGGCGCGTCTATTTTAAAAACGATTTCAAGTTAAAATTAAACATGGCCATGCACCTGGCGTCCAGGAGCGCCTTGACCAGCGGCCGGGCCCTTGCGTTGCCAGTCCATCAGAGAGTATGCTCCATCCGTTGCTTGCCATGTGAGTTGGAAGTGTGGTTGTGGGTGTGGTGAGGGATGTTGGTGTGGTGCTGCATTGGTCTAGTCTTGGGTGCAAGAACTGCTTTGAGGGCCGGTTTGCATCCCTGCACGGACATGCAGTAATGATGCAATGACACTATATACGCAAATACGCACACACACACAGCAGCCCTGTACACGCGCCGTACCACAAAGATGGAACGGACGGGGTTGGTGGTCCGTGCCTCCGCTGACGACGATGAGGAGGGAGAAAAGAAGGTCAAGAAGCCCAAAAAGAAGATTGCCTCGCCCGTGAAGCGCGTGATGCTGGCTGAGGAGAGAAGGAAGTACAACAAGTCTCGCAAATCAGCCTGCGCCACCAGGATAAAGAAGGTGGGGACAGGAGGGGACAGCCCCAGCTACTAGCCACTCACAGGGAGGCTGTGTCCCAACTGCCCGGGCCCTATGAATAGAAGGGAGGCACGGGGTGTGGTGTGGCCACTGGCTCCGTTTTGCGTTTTGCATCACATTTCCCAGGGATAACGCAGTGTGCTCAATTTATAACCTGGCTCCCAGCCAGCGTCAACACACACACATGCAAACAAACACACACACACACACAAACACATTCACACACACACACATACACACACACAGAGACACGTATGCACACATGTATGCACACACATGTATTTAGACATCCACACACTCAAAAACACGTGCACGTGCACGCGCACACGTAATCCATGTTATTCCTGCTCACGCGCACGCTCATGCCCCTGAACATGCAGACGAACACAGGCACGCTCGTACATAAATAAGCACACGAAAGCGCAGGTGCACACACACCCATGCATATACACATACGTACACATATACACACACACGTGCATGCACGCACATGCAGGCGCGCGCACACACACACACACACACACACACACAAAAACACACACACACACATGTAGATGCATGCACATGCAGCTTTAATCAGAACGTCAGTGCACACACAGGTGCACACAATTTTGTGTTTAAAGCTGACAGTACAGAGGTACAATTATGCACACCCATAAAACCCTGACACATTCTTACCCATACATGCTGCTCAGTGGCAACACGTACACCACACACTTCCATGCGCACAGGTCATCTTGTTCGCAGCAGGCAAGACCACCGCCTCGTCAACTGCCACCGCCGAGGATGTCATAGCTGTGGAGGCGCTAGTGAACGAGGCGTACACAGAGATTGACAAGGCTGTCATCAAGGGCATCCTGCATAAAAACAACGCTGCACACAAAAAGTCCAGGGTGGCAAAGTACAAACGAGCTGTCGCCATGGCTGCAGGTGCGCAGTTGTCGTCTTTCGCAGCAGTGTCTGAGGCATCTGCCTGTCTGCCTGCTTAAGCCTGATGTTTTAGGAATGTTTTGAAAGTGCACAAGAGTCTGAGCAAATGTTGCATGCGGATCCGTGTCCTCGTTCTTTGCAAGCATGGCATCCTTGTTGGCAGACCGTTTCGACGTTTGGCACCGCAGGCTTATGCTGATTTCTGTGCATAGAAAGAGGGATTATAGAAGGCTGGTTTCCCTACTAAATACGTCTGAGAAAGGAAATTCCCTCCAACCAAGGAGAGAGATTGTTAATTATTAAGTTGACAAGGTGGAACGGCAAATATTGACTATTGACATCACAACGCAGGCCTCTTCACCCCACAAGCTGACCACCCAGACTACAAGAAGTTCATGCGCATGAAGGAGACAATGGCGAAGAAGCAGCAGCAAGCCGCACCCGCTCAGTAAGCCTGCAGCACCAAGATTGGCCAAAATTTGTACGTGGGACAGTTAGAGGTATTTCCGTCACTTGCTGCACCGTCATGCATTGCAGCTTTCTTTTATTTTGGCACTCGTAAGAGTGCAAATATAAATGACTTTTATCGTGCTTGTTTTAAATTGACAAGCATGCTTAGACATCATGCTTTGCAGCATCACCATTTTGTTTCCATAGGGGCTCAACTACAATTGTTTCAGTCAGACATCAATGCCTTTCTTTCGCTTTCCTTTTTTATTTTAGGCACTGTAAAGCACAGTAACCTTTTAATCGAACAACTGCTCTAGATGACAGCTGGCTCTCCAGGCTTTTTCAACTGGACCATCTAGAAACGACCTCAGTATTCATCAACCAACTCGGCAAAGCCGCCAAAGAAAGCACAGAAACAGCAAGCAAAATTCGAGAGTTGCACAAGGCAAAGGACAAGCTGGCTGTGTAAGCAAACAATTATGTTTAATGTTCATTGCTTCCTAGGAGGCAGAGAGCAGATTTGCATGAATAAAGCCCGCTTAGCTGCCTAACAATTGCACACGAGGAAAGTCTATTTGTTGTGACTGCTAAGAAGAGAGAGAGAGAGAGAGAGAGAGAGAGAGAGAGAGAGAGAGAAGCTACTACGTGAATCCTGCAGCTAGGATCTTAGAGGGGGGGGCCGGTTAAAGTACGAGCCTGCAGCTAGAAGCAGGTTTCGACTACTAAATTGGAGGTGCGTCACGGAAGAGGCCTTGGTGTGATGCCTTGTGACTGGGGTGTGACGCGCGAGCATTTTAGAAGCAGCAGGAGGCCCCCTGTCACTGCTGAGTCCGGTGTTCTGGATTGTGTCTGCCGCAAAAGTGACGCCCTGGTCAGTTGACTGACCAGCGGATGCCTCTGATGTGGGCGGAGCTGCAGAGGGGGGTACATGGTCACTGCTGCTGGGACCTGCAGCTGGTGCGCTGCTGCTCGTGCTCCAGAGCTGCACGGTTTCGTCAGCACCCCCTGCGAGGACAAGTGGTAAGCAAGGAGGTGAACTGCGTCACTTTCATTGGTATCCAGACAGGGAGGTAGACGGCGTGTTCTAAGCAACGACAGGGGAATAGGGAAGCTGCCACTTTGAGCGTGATAAGAACCACTGAGCGTGATAAGAACCACTGAGCGTGATAAGAACCACGTAGCAGCATTTCCACACAAGAGAGTGCAATATAGAAGACTAGAAAGGGTTGCGCACAAACACTATCAGTCCTCCCGTCCTTTCATTCTTACAAAGCAACTGGTGCAAATGTTTGTCGGCAACCATTAACAACCATGACTGGAACGGCACCCTATCAGGGTCTGAGTTTCAGAATAGCAATCGATTGACAATAATCACGTCATCCTTGACTTCCCTGGTTTGGAAAGCCTCGCAGGATCACTCACCTGACGCTAGTAAGGCGCCATCCCCCTTACTGTAGGCTAATGACCATACTGGTCCGCTGTGGCCTGCTAAGTGTGCAATGCGTTTGGAGGTTCCCAGGTCCCACACGCATATGCTGCCATCCTCACCACCTGCTGCCACCTGTAGAGAGGCAGGATTTACCGCGCATGGCAAGGATAGGGAATGAGATGTTGGAAACACCAACATAACAATGCTTGAAACACGCTGTCACCTGCAAAGCAACAAATAAGTACGTTGCAAAGATACGACACACACACACACACACACAGCAACTGTGTGCATGTGGTCATCTAATCAGTCAGAGCAGATAATTTGTGCATATTCACGCAGGTTGTCATGCAGCTGTATTGTACATGATCCAGAAAGCTGCCGCTCACTGTGGCAACTACAAAAACCAACTTGTCTGCTCTTAGCATGCCCGTTTTCATTCGGAGCACGCAGATCACAGGTAACATTACAACTTTGTGCCACTCGTTCATTTATGCCTAAAATCTGTCGGGCGGTGGGGGATATGCAAGTGGTTCAATCCTTTGAAATTTAAGATGCACTTTGCTGACGTGCATGCGATGAGCAAAGGCACACCACCAGCACCTAATGCACATACAAACATACCTGCCGGCCGTCTGGACTGAGCTCCATACTGGTTGGGGCTCCGCGTAGCCCTAGTAAAAAGCGCACACACGCTCCTGTGCCCACGTCCCACAGCCGCACGCTGCGGTCGCTAGAAGCGGTGGCCACATAATGGCAGTTGGGGTGCCAGCGCACAACATCCACGTCAGCTTGATGACCTGCGACGAAACACCGTCGGTAATGTGCATGCATGCCATACGGAGTGACCAGTTCATGACATGATGCATCAGCAAACTACCTGCAAAGAAAGCTGCCAATAGTCACGCACATGCATGCTTTTAGGCGTCACTATCTAAATCAGATACAAATGCACGACATCCACATCAGCTAGGTGGCTTGCAAGGACTTTGTGTACCAAGCTGCATAAAGTAGTGGTCATATGACGGCAACTGGGGAGCCAGCGCACGGCGCACGACATCAGCTGGGATGAACTGAGCTTGTTGTTTGCATCGTTTGCCTCAATGGGATTCCGGTATGCGAAACATCAGCATCAGCATAGAGTGACACTACACCTACACGTTACGCACAGCGAGCCTTTACGACAATGCAGGTGATTCGCCCTTTTTCTAGCAGGCATGATACACTGTCGTGGCATACACCAGTCTGTGATGTTCTGCATATTCTGCAAGAGCGGAACAAGCTCGAACTTCCCACCAATGGCAATAAAATTCCAGCATTCAATACGCATACAGCACCCAATGCTCTCCTGTATGTCCAATATGACCAACATGCACCAGCTGCATCAACACTGACACCCATCGCTCTCCCCCCACTTCCTACACACACCGGCAAAGATACGCAGCGTCCGTATATGGTCCGTGGCCCACACACGTGCAGTACGATCTGCACTTGCGCTCGCAAAGTGGTAGCCCAAAGGACCGGCAGCCACATCCCAAACAGGCAGCATGTGCCCTCGAAAGGCTGCCAAGCCCACGCCCATTTCGCTGCATGCATGAGTTGGTTTAGTTGGAACCATGCATGTGTGATGTTTATACAGAATATTCAGCAAATTGTGGTCATCTACGGAGAATACCTGCTGTTCTGGTTAATCCTATGCATATGTTGGTTGCAATAGCACGCCGCACGCTAGCAAGAACCGTTTGTTTCAATACTGATGAAAGGAACATTGCTTTTCTCCAATGGGCTTAAATATAGGACGAATAAGAAGTCTGATTGGAGGAAACTACTGCGAAAGCCGCTGGCTTCAAGAGGTTTGGTGTGAGACGTTGAGAAGCGGCTACTGACCAGAAAGCAGCAGTGTAATCATAGTATTCGATGGGATATCCTCGAGCTGAGCAATGGTCTGAAGTTATACTTGATGTACGGTGCTATTTCAGTGTGGCCTGTTCTTTTGACAAGCAATGGCCGCGTTCCTTGTAAGGCACAGAGGCAGAGAAATAAAAATGTTGCCAACCATGCTTGGTAAGAGGAAGGAATAACGTGAAGGAGATCAGGGGAGATCGATACAGCCAGACCTCTGCGCACACGGGCTCAAACACACAAACACTTATGTAGGCACACGCATGCACACTCACACGTGCGTGCACACACACACACACACACACACACACACACACACACACACAAACACACACACACACGAGCACACTCACACACGCGCATACTCACACACATGCACTTTTAAATGTACCTGCTCCACAGCCGCACAGTACCGTCCCCTGAACCACTAAGTACTAGGCGAGCATCATGGCTCATGTCTACAGCGTATACAGGGGCGGTGTGTCCGTACAGATAGGTCACTCCAGAGGGCCCAGCCTCATCGTCGTCGTCCTGTGAAAAAAGAAGAGCAATGAAGTAAACAACAGAGGGGTGAGGTGGTACGTCAGGAGCAGAGCGGCCGTACAGGAAGGCCATTCCAGAGGGCCCTGCCTTATCGTCCTGTGAAGAACAGCTGATGAGGTGGTTAATTAGGAGCAGAGTGGTTACACAAATAGGTAGGATTGGCCAGAATCATATAAATAAGATGTATGTACGGTATTTTTGGCAGGGAAGTCACCAAATAGACGGTCGTATACAATTCTGGCCAACCCTTATATACGGTTCTGGCCAACCCTTTCAAATAGGTCACTCCAGAGGACCCAGCCTACTCTCACCTTCCTCGTCCTGTGAAGAAAAGCAATCGACAGTGAGCAATGATAGTGAGGCGGTACATCAAGAGCAGTGTGGCCAAACATGTAGGGCTGTGCCTAAAAGTCTCCTCATCTTCATCTGTTAAGGGTGAGCGGCTGTTATGAATTGTTAGAGGAAAGGCGCACACAAAAAAGGGAAAGAGATGTCAGACGCCCGGCACGGCACCGCAATGAATCACTTCCGCCCTGGACCTTGTCTAGGACATAGCCTTGAGTAAAACAGCAATCTATCAAAGCAGTGCACATGACAATATGCAGGATTTCATGGCTTCTTACTTTAACACTGAACACCTTCCTTGCCAGATGCTCACCTACATGTATAATTAGAGTAGGCTACATAAATGACTGAACAGAGGGCCTCACCTGGATTAATGCAAATGTGCACTGACATTGTATCATAGAAAAGCTGTGCATTACACTGCACTGGGCGAAAAGAGGGGAAAGAGGGCTGAGAGCCTCCTGAGCTTCAGGGGATGTGTGTGGCAGTAATTTCAATAGACTGTGTCAAAGACTATCCAAGCTCAACGCCTCACCTTGTCTACAGGGATATGTGAGGTTGCGCCCTGGTTGCTGCTGCCCCAAGTCCCCCCAGGCCCCACAAGGCCCTCTTGGTCAATCTGCATGGAAGAGGCAGGATCTCCCTCCCCACCTACAGATGTGTATGCACGCACGCATTTGTGTGTGTGTGTGCGCGTGTGTGTGTGTGTGTGTGTGCACGCGCAAACATACAAGTATGCGCATGCACCAATGTGTTAGTCAAGTTGTGAATAAGGTGCCTGTGGATCGATGTGCATTGCAATTGCACCGGCTCCTTGCAGATTGGATTTGCAAATTACTGAAACCGAGGCAATGATAGCAGGCGTTGTATCTGTTGTATCATCAGCAATCCATATCAACATTCCTTCTGTAACCTTGCAACAGGCAAATAAAGGAATGTGGAGTACTAAACCGATAATTGCCGTCGACAATGCTGTGGCAGCACAAAGAGCATGCCTCTCAATCTGTCAGTCCAATTCTAACGATAGGTCCCCCCAATACCTCCCCATACATGGCCCACACGCCTCTACCCACCTGACTTGGCCTGCCGCTGCTGCCGCTGCCGTTGCTCCTGCTTCCCCGTCAAGTCGTACAACCGCACCGACGAGTCAGCAAACCCTGCCTGTGATGGGTGGCAGGGCCAAGCAGCAGAGTGTCAGCAAGGGCGGGTTGTGTAACATCGTGTTGCGTAACATTGCGTAACATTGCGTAACATTGTGTTGCGTAACATTGCGTAACATTGCGTAACATTGTGTTGCGTAACATTGCGTAACATTGCGTAACAATGCGTAACATCGTGTTGCGTAACATTGTGTAACATTGCGTAACATTGTGTAACATCGTGTTGCGTAACATTGTGTAACATTGTGTACATTGTGTAACATCGTGTTGCGTAACATTGTGTACATTGCGTAACATTGTGTAACATCGTGTTGCGTAACATCGTGTTGCGTAGTATCATCAACAGCACAGACAGAGCTTTTATATGAGGCGTGCACATGCGTGGCATGGCATGCTGGATGCAAAGGGAATTATTAGGGGAGATAAACAAATTTATTTTATGATGGATAGATAAATATATACTGACTAAGAAATAAATATGTACTAGGGCTGACTAAGGGAGAAAAAAGGTTCCATGCATGGGTTGAATTTTGGCATCAGGCAGGAGCGCAGGACGTTGGTGGGGCTTCCCTTTCACACGTTAGTATGTATACCACTGTGTCACACGTTAGTATAGTTACTGTCACACGTTAATCTAGTCATTGCCAACGTTAGTATGGTTAGTGTCACACGTTAGTATAGTTATTGCCACACGCGAGTATATACCACTTTGTCATATAAATGGAGCCAGAAAACAAGAGAAAGCAAGCATAAACGCGCATGCCACCGACTCACGGCTAGCTTTGTGACGTCCGGTGTAAATGCCGCGCAGTTCAAGCTCTGGCGAGCATTGACAAACGTGAAGAGGCAGCAGGATGGCAGGACCTCAGGAGAGACGGGAGCACGATGCGTAATGTCTGTGAGCCACTCCTTTTCCAGTTCGACATCCAACCATGGCGGCACCCAGGGCTGTGTGTGTGTATGTATGCATATATGTACATATGTATGTGTGTATATGTATGTATATGTACATATGTATATGTGTGTGTATGCATATGTATATATGTATGTATGCATGTATGTATGTGCGTGAGTGTGTGCCTGTGCGAGTGTGCATATATGAGCCAAATTTGCGTGTGCAGGCACGTGCATACGCCTTGATGTTATTGTGGTGCTATAGTGTGTGAGCTCACGCTTCATTGTGCTCACAAGCAGGGATGGGGGATGACAGGCACGTCTAGACAGATGCAAAACTAAACGCTGACCTAAAAGGAGTCTTTTCTTTGATAAGCCAGCTTCCTGCGCTCTGCAAGCACGCAGTGTAGCTCACACACACACACACACACACACACACAGACACATACACACACCTGGGGGTCAACCCGTTCCCGTGTCTCTTGTATTCTCTTCTTCTCCTCAGCTGCTGCCAGCTTCCTCTCCACTTCAGGGTCCTGCAACAAACAAGCACAGGAAGCAGGAGACCTTTAGCTTGAGCAGAGGAGGTTTAACAGCTGCTGCCAGCTCACGGGCACTTGTGTGCCCTGTCGTAAATATGTTTGGTGGATGCCAATTTGGATTGTTAAACAGCATCCATTGAAAGCTGCATCTGCTCTGCTTCAGGGACAATTTAAAAAAATGTGGCACTCAGCAACTTAGATAGTTCAATCTAAAACCCAAAAGAGGCAGTCACGTCTTGATTTGAAGATTGACCTCTGCTGACCATAGATCCATTGCACCCCAGAGACTACAGATGTTCCAACAGCACACCCCTTCCTTACCCACACTTATTGCAACCTCACCAGGCTTTTGCTCTTCTTCCACTCCCGTCGTCATCGCCTCCATCAGCATGCTCGTCACGCCCATACCCCATACCCATGCCAATACACTCTCAAACACAAAAGTATCCTCACCAGCTTTTTCTTTTTCTTCCGCTCCCCGTCGTCCTCGTCGCCGTCGGCACCTGCTTCGTCATCACTACCGGGCTCTTGGGGGGGCAGCGGCGGCGGCTGCTGGGAGGCAGCCTCTTTGTCAAAGGCTTGGTCTTCCACGTTGCCCTGAAAAGCATATTACCGTGATTTTATACTTTTATTACTTACTTTTATTATTTTTTGTCAAAGGATTGGTCTTCCACGTTGCCCTGAAGCATTTTATCGTATTCTCATGAAAAGAAAGCGGCACACCTTATAACACACTCTTCGCCAAAGGCTTGAGATCTGTAATATTACCCTGGCAGGCATCATTTCGAGAGCTGATTAACTAGGTTAGCAAGGACACACACACTCTGTAAACATTGTATAACTTAAACAATATTGGACACCTGCGCACAGCACGCGCACAAACGCACACAGACACACACACACCTTAATGAGTCCCAGGTGGACAGCCTGCTGATTTGTGAACGCCACATCTGCGTCCTCCAGCCCCATGGGGTTGCTCATGTCATCGGCCTCAGCTTCCTCAACCCCAGGCTCCTCAACCACAGGCAGAGGGGGGCCCTCTGTCACCTGAGACACAGATACCCCACATTAAAAATTCAGGCTGTAGCCTGCTGCGCCTCCATTACTTTGCGTGCATGATTTTCGCGTCAGTGGGAAACAGTTATTGCAACCACAACAAGGGCTTTGTAACTGACCATATACAAGATGCCCCAAAAGCTAGGGTTTATATAGATGTAAATAAGTTGGAAACCAATAAACTAGTCGTTATGAATCTTAGTCAGCTACGTGGTGGAGCTTGGGGCATGTATACGTCTTGAATGACAGAACCCCTACATCAGCTAAGGCAGGTACTGTAAAACAACCCACACGGACAGGAAATGCAAGACCTGTAACTGCAGAAACACCAAGAATGAGAGGAAAGCAGCCTTGTAAGAAACCCATGTCACGTTGAAGTGGATCCCCTCAGAGAACTATACCTCCAAGTTGATGTGCTCGTTAATGATGCCAGCCAGCTGCAACATTTGGGGGTTGCTGCACAGGAACTGCATGAGCAGCCCATGCCCGTACGAGGACATGCGCACCGTGGTCTTCATGCTGCTGGCCTGAGAAAGGATGAAGGGGGGTCTCAGTGGGAGATGCGGGTAACATGGTGGAGAGTTGTTGTCAATGGAACATATGCGTACATGGAGTTAGAGGGGTCTCAGTGAGGAGGTAGATGGGTCTCAGTGGGAAATGCGGGTAACAGGGTAAAGAGTTGTTGTCAATGGAACATATGCGTACATGGAGTTAGAGGGGTCTCAGTGAGGAGGTAGATGGGTCTCAGTGGGAAATGCGGGTAACAGGGTGGAAACTTGTTGTTGATGGACCGTGTGCGTACAAGGAAAACGCGTTCTATGGTGCTGATGCTGCTGGCCTGGCAGTGCCCATTGTGAAAGGGGGAAAAGGGTGACTGGTTTACAAGGCAAGTCACCTGCCTGATGGTGGAAAATTGCAGAATGAGATAGACTGAATACTGCCAATTTGCCAGTTGCAGCATTAGTTTAAAAAGAAGACACGCAAAGGTGAGATGCACATGATTGATAGTTGATTAATATCGGCCAGAACCATACATACGTATATACGGTTACGTACGATGTTTTGAGCAGGAACGTTACCAGACATATGGTCATGTGCGGTCAAGTATGTGGTTTTGGCCAACCCAAATCAAATTTAGAGCAAAGGTAGGCCTCTGCTGGCCTTGCAAGGATTACGGACGTTCAGAATGGCGCTGGAAAGGGTGATTAAGAAAATTAATTGGTTGTCAGGCTTCCGTTCCTAGCGTCTCCTCCTTGCTGCTCCTTCCCTCCCACCCTCCCTCCCTTCTTCCATCTTTTCATGAAGAAAGTAAACCTGCTTCTTCCTGTCCTCCATGCACCAGTACCAGCTTACAAGCCCTGCGCTAAAACCAGCCGCCCCCTCCCCCCCCTAGTCCTACCTGCTTTGCAAACTTAGGGTTACCTGCTTTGCAAACTGGTTGGTTTCCAAGTGCTGCTTCATGACCACGCTCTGGAGCGACTGCAGCGCCTCAGCTCGGCTGCGAGAAAGGCCCCCTGCCATGTCACTCAAACGCTGCTTAAACCTGCAGTGTGTCGTATGTCATTTAAAAAGAGGAACACAGGATTTTGCATTGTCAGTTTTTCTTTAGTTGATGCTGTCTTTTGGGCTTCAAAGTGCAAGTCTGCTGCGTACCTGAGCCGGTGTGTTGTGCACACTGAATGTAATATAACTGCTGCTTTGGGAAGCCTGTGATTCCTTTCTCTAGATGGCACTACAAATGTAACGTGCATGCATCGTACACGTGTGGCACTCACTTTGAGAGCAAGCTCTTAGCCAAGGGTGCAGCATCATTGGCCACCAGCCGGAGGTAGCAGTGCAAAAAGACCGGGTATAAAACACGCGACAACTCTCCCTGCAAGCGTTGATGGTGATGCAACCCAGAACGGAAGTTGCGCGCAGATGTGCCTTTTCGTGTGCGTATGCGCTAACATGTCCGTGTTTGCAGTACATCTGCTTTGTCATGATACACTCCATCCCGACTCGCAAAAACATGTTAGCGTTTTATCAAACATTAACTAATGTCTGCAATCACTTGCTGCTTGGCACGCATGGCACGGCAAACGCATGCACGCACCCTGTACATGTCCAGGGCATTATCAACCCAGTTGGACAGCTTTTCAAACGATTCAGCATAAATGCTAGGCTCGCTTTCCACTCCAAAATGCGAGACCAGCTGCTCCACAACGCCCTTGTAAGCGCTCAAACGGTCAGTGAGGGCCATCTCTTCATCCTCAAGGTTGCAAGAGCGCTGAAAAGCCTGCTCCGCGTCTTTGTACCTGAATAGTGGAGGGAGGAAAGCGGGCGGTGTCCAACAACAAAGCGGATGCGTTCCAAGGCTGTTTTGTGTTCATTTGCATGGACTCTTTGCTGATGAAGCACTGTCGCAAACACACACACACACACCCTTTTTCCTGCAGGTAGCAAAGGATTAGCTGCTCCCACTCAGCTTGCTTCATGATAGTTGCTTCATCAAGAGACTGTCATTTTGGGCAAGCCAATCGCGAATACCTTGCTTACTTTTATAATATTACTGTTAACTGACGCTAATTAAACCAGAATTACTTCAATCCAAAAAGCCCTTAGGCAAGCACCACTTCTTTTTACTAAAATATTACCCCTTAAAAAACTGCTATTTGCATCACGCAGTTGGAGCTTTTTCTTGTAGAGATTGATTGGATTCAAACAAAACTGGTCTGCTGGGGCGCACTTGTTCTCCGCAATTGCGTACCCGCACTTACTCCAAGCAAGGCTCGTTCTCCCTTAAAAATTTTCTCGCAATCCTTCTGTAGCAGATTAGGCAATCTGAGTGTTTTGTTACGATCTGCACGGATTTATAGGGCACAAAGCCTCGGATGAGCTAAGCTTCCAAATGACTAGAGTGTCATTTGACTGGTCATCCACACTAATTAGTAGTATTATAATTTGTCAGGCGAGCAGTCTGTCAGATCACTGCAAAGTATAGGCCTCAGCACATCAACTACTCATCAGTTGCACCTTGCTTCGGACTAAGAAAGGTTTCCAAGGTGGAAAAAGCATCCAGCAGAGGAGTGAGTTCTCTGCATCGCTGTGGTTCCTACTGCTTCACCAGTTCTGTACATCCTCGCATCCTCGTGCACTCACTGATCATACTCGTGTGCGTGGGTCATGGGTCTATCTCTGCTATTGCTGCTCATCTTTGGTTAGCTGCCACACCGCTGCCCCTTCCTGGAGCTGGGACCATTTTCTCAGACATCCTCAGCCTCATTGTGTTATTACACGCTGATGTGAGGCAAACATAAAGAATCAGAAACCTCATGTAGTACAGGGTCTCTTGAGGATCCCCTCTGATGGTACCTCTTAGAATGCCCACATGCTGCCAAATGATTACCAAAACTATCAAATCCAGAGGATAATGGTTATATAGTTATCAATAAGACCGGCATATCCAGCTTATTGAACAAGACACACAGAAACTCTCAACTGTCAACCAACTAGCTGGTTGCCAAACGATTTGTTGCCGCCACTTGTTGGATGTAACAAGTCGGCACTAATTGGTCAGATTGCTCTATCTATTGTATTCCTCTATTTCCATGGTCAAAGTCCGCCATGCATGCTGGCAACCAAGGTCGGACGAATGTGCTGCCAGCACATTCAGTGATGCCGTTGCAAAAAGCTCTGCAGAAAAGTAAATTGGTCACAATACCCACATTATTCATACTGACGCCCATCTCTACTCGTCCACCTTTTGGCTCCAAAGGTGAAAGATCGTCTCCAAGCCTATCTTTTAGATGCTCTTAATGCTTGCCAATAAGCAGAAGGGCGCCCTCCCTGCCTAATGAGCAGAATGTCTTCTGTGGAGCATTGGCATTGCTTCCTTCAGAACTCTCTGTGCTCAGACCTTCTGCTAATTCTTAAGCCATACTTTACTCTTCTTTTTTTCTCCAGACTAGACCTCTTTCCTCGTCTCTTTCTCTGCTTATCATAGGCTTCCCCTTTTGTTTAGCTAGGCATGGTTACAGGCTTTTTTCCAAGCTTCCGCTCAGATGCCCCTGAGGCATATATAGCGATGTAACCTTACCTTACCTAATGACTAATGAGTAGAAATATATACTTTTTTTTCCATTACTTTCAGCACGAATACGATCAATGCAGTGGTCAACCCGGTGTATACAAAAAGAATGTGCACGCACCTTCCGCGCATTCTTCCAATTGCGCTTTTGACCTCATCACAAGACAGCAGCTTACATGCAACTGCCTCACGCGGGATGTGCGGCAGGGTAGTGCCAAAGGAATCTGCTGCCATTAAGTTAGCCTGAGTGCTGTCAAGCCCCACTACTTCTGCTGCTGCCATCACGATGAGGCGCAAAAGGCTTGCTGCCCTAGCTCCGCCCCGCATGACCTTTGTGCCTTCATGCAGGGCATGCCGGGTGCACACCCTGCATGCGAGAGGATAGCATGAGCAAGTCTAGGAAGCTGGTGACCAGTGCTCTCGAAGGATGTCTGCCGGCACATGATTCACGTGACATCATGAATGTGCCATCAGAATATGAACCTTTGTACAGACGGACAGATGAGACTTACTTGACAAATACAAGCACAGCGCTCCATATCTGACCATATCTTGATAAGATTGGCATGAAAATAGTATTTGGCCAGAAGGAATTCCATGATTCTATGCATCATGAGATCATGAGCCTTGGATAAACGCACCCTGCATCCCAAATAAAATCTGCAGCCGCATTAGTGTCTGCCAAGGACACTGCGTGCCTGCGCAGCTTGATCAGGGGCACCGTTGCATATTTGGTGTCACGGGGGAGATGGCCATCCTTTGCTGAATCAAGCATTGTCGCAGACAGGATGCCCCAGGCCTCGGGATCATCTTCGTCTAATGGTACAGCCACAAGCTGTATTGGAGTGGCAACAGTGAAACATGCCACAAGTAAGAAAGAGAGAGAGAGAGAGAGAGAGAGAGAGAGAGGGAGAGAGAGAGAGAGAGAGCACTGCTCAACTGAGATCATAAGTGTGTGTACAAACACCTACAAACACACTCTACTCAAGCTCTTCGCTCCAAGCCATTCTCATTCTATAAAGTGCCTCCCACAGTTTTGCAAGTCACGTAAAAGAGATCATCGCAAGTACAGGCAGTAATTTCCCCTGCCCTTGCAATAGCAGCTCCAAAAAAGTCGTATAAAGGGCGCACGTTCCCACCATGGTTCACGCCCAGGCACATCTTTGACCCTGTAACTACACGTACGCAGAGTGCCTCATCCAGGCTGGGGGTGCAGAAGGTCTTCATGGCGTACTGTGGCTGTAGGCGGTTGCTGAGGTGAACCACAGATGGTGCGGGGAACACTGAGCTTGTCCCAGCAAAGCGGACCTCAGCAGTATTTCCGCATCAACGTGCCAGATCATTAACTTCTTGGCCCAGTTTGGTCAGCGTCACTGAATCTGTGGGCTGCTGTGCTGAAGGCTGCTGCTGCTGCTGCTGCTGCTGCTTTGGTGGTGGTGGTGATGAGGGTGGCAGTGGAGGTCGCTCTGAGAGTGCAGTTGCTGCCACGGCTAGCCGCTTGGCAGGGTTGTGTACATTCACCTGCTCACATAAATATATAAAGGAACATCACGATTGCCCCTAAACATTGTATAGATATTTTCAAAGAAGGGGTCAAAACATCCCTGTGCAAACATTGTTAGCGTAGTATGTGACATACTAAATGTCATAAATTGACCATAGTGTGTGGGTGATTTGATTGCTGGGAGTTGTTCTGCCTCTCTATCACGCAGCATATCTGGAACCAATGACCATCTGGGCAACATGAAACCAAGATTCTAGCTCCACCCAAGCCACAAGGACTACTTACCCACACAGACTGTTGCTGCTGCTGCTGTTGTGGTCAGCTGTTCGGCAACACTTTCTTGTATGGATATTGGCACAGGAGTGCCAGCAGCTTGCAGGGTGTCCAGCGCTTTCTTCGGCACTGAGGCTTGCTCCCCGTTCAGAGAGCAACTTGCTGATTGGCAGGGGGATGCGACCAAATGACTCAAAGTCTGCGTTGATGCCGTAGTGCTTGAGGAGGAGGGACACAGGCCCATGCTCAACTGTAGATGAGGATGCAAGGTTGCACATTTCCTTCTGTGCTACTAAATCCCAGTTCATAACATTGGTTTCAATCAAAAACAACACTGTTTCGAAGGAATGTTCTATAGCGTTCAAACTACACCCAGGTTGCCTAGGATGTGTGCCGTCAGCATGCCAGTCCAAATAAGATCACAAATTGATGAATGATCGAGAACGTCATGTATTTGAAAGCCACAAACAAAAGAAGCAGTGTCTCTAAAGCCACAAGATTGAAACACGTACAAGCAAGCTTAGTGGAAGCACCATCTATGCCTGCCTCTAAACCCTATACGTTTGCCAACCCGAACAAAATATCATATTCTGAAACGTCAATCATATGTAGGGACGCTTCACCGCTATGAAATCCACCTTACCTTCAAACATGTAGACAGTTTCTCCAATCCCTGAAGAATTCAACAACTGCTGCAACACGACCCGTGCCTCCTGCTGCTGCTTGTACTGCCACCACTCCTTGGTAGACAGCGCTTCCTCAGCCAGAGGCTGCCAGAAGCCGCACAGGATAGCATCTGCAAGCCGGGGGGGTGTGCGCCTTGACAGCATAGGCAGCACATTTTGTAGGAAGCCACGAGGCACAAAGCTTCCCTGTGTGGTGCAGGTCAGGGGTGATGGAAAAGCTTAGTCTTCCATGGTAAAGCAGAAGTATGTGGGTAATTTAAAACGGAGATCAGTTGCCATCAACACTGCTTTTTAAGGCATTCTAATAAGTATAGGCATCTTATAACGAGCAAATGGGGTGGAGCGTCGCTAGCAACAATGAAAAGTTGGCAAAGCCGGGCACATTCATATGCAAGTAAGTATATGTGCGTGACCTGCATGTGTGCTTAGTATTATACATGGGTGAGCATGTATGTGTATGTGTGTATATACAGGCTTGTGCGTGCATAAATGTGCACATGAGTTCTGTGTGCGGGCTGACATTGATGATAATATTAGGTATTTTGATGCTTGCAGGTGAAAAAAGCTACACAAGTCTCTGTCTATTCCTGCTAGGTGGAAGGTCTTCACTATGGAATTGATAGTGAAACCGACAAAGACAGATTGAGGTATGATTATACCCTGGTATTTGTGAGTTAGGCTGGCTAAAATAGTGCACATCATCATCAAGATTGACTTGCTGGATTCCATAAGATTTACAATGCATTTCAGAGATTTGGTTTCAAGATTGCATATTATGCCTGACGCATTTTGTCAGAAAGTGTTCTCCGTTTAACAGCGCGTTCTGGGAGGAAGGAAGTGAACCCACTGATAGGCAAGAAAAGGAAGCTGTCTAGTGCGTACCATCCTCAGACAGAACGATTGACAGAGAGGAATAATCACACGTTGGAAGTTCTGTTGAGAGCATACGTGCAGTCAGATCAGACTGATTGGGATGAGCACTTGGCATGTGCAGAGTTTGTCATTAATGATACATGGCAAGGGTCAGTGAAGATTACGTTCTTTCTCCTTGTTGATGGCATGCACCCTTTCACTCCTCCGGTGTCTGCAAGTTTACATAGGCTGGTGCCTAGTGCTCATGGATTTTATGAGAGGAATCGAAGAGGAATTTGGGAGAGCCAAGCAGGAACTGCAGGACGATAGATTCTTGTCACAGAGAGTAAATGCACATTGCAGGGATTTACAGTTCAAATCAGGAGATCTGGTGCTGCTGAGTACAAAGAAACTTGGCCAGCCTGGTCCGAGTGTTAGGAACTCACACACTCTATATGGGTTCTTTTGAGGTGGACAGCATGGTTGATAATGTTGCAGTGAAACAGAACTCCACCAGATAATGGACACACATACAGAACGAGTTCCATGTTAAACTGGTGAAGCCGTACTCGCAAGGGATGAGCCTAGCAGATAGTAGACTAAGCCATCAGCTGCATCGTAGTTTATGGATGGTGAGCCTCTGTTTGAGGTAGAAGCCTTGCTAGATCATGAAGTAGTGAATTTCTCTAGAGCTAACAGCAAAAATTACAAGCTGAAGGCTTTGCACAGGATTCCGATGCAGCTGAGCTTGAAACTAGCATTTTGGGGGCCCGTGTGTAACTGGCCACGGCGTGAATCCTACTGTTTGACCAGCCCTATACTGTATCTGACCAGCCGGAGCACTTTATTGAGTGATTTCTTAATGTTTTGGTTCGTTTATTATTTGCAAAAGAAATAGATCAAAAAGGTGAAGTGGTTGGCGAGATAAGCCTCCCCCCCGGGAAAGCACCCATACAGGGTGCAAGTGCATGACGTGAGCATTCAGTTATGTCCTTTTGGCGCAGGGCAAATCAATTTAATCTGAGCACGTGCTCTTGTAGTTTATGAAGTCAGCATCAGTTTGAAGCTAAATTGGGTCCAATTTGGTGAAGTGACGTGTGAAACATCTCAGAGGGGGTTGTCTGGGCAAATGTATAGACATGCTCCTGGGCAACACCATAGAGAAAGTGGCTGAGTCCCTTCAAGCATGTCTAGGCTGATTTGGTGTTGATTTGCTGTTTGCTGGATTTGGGCTGCATGCAACACTTGCCTTTTCGTCCACATACCACTACCAGTATTGTAATCTATCTTCAACTTCAGACTCCATATTCTGAAGTACAATATCATTCTCTCACCTAGCTTGTCGTTCTCAACATCCGCCATTTCCTCACTCTCGTCATCCCCCACTGCTTCTGCTATATGTACATTAGATCTTGAGTTATGATGCATTGTGTAGCTTTGCTTCTATGCTACAAGCTCCCTGAATTTCACGGGAGTCCAATGAAATGTAAGAAACAAACCATCAGCTCTTTCCTGAATATGTGGCAAATGAGGTGGGACATACATGATCCAGTCTTGCTGAAGCACGCACTCTTCCAAGCGTGGAATAGCACACACGCCATCTTCTTTTTGGATTTCATTCATACCTTCCACCGAGGCATCTTCCATTCCTTCATACAGCTCCTGTACTACAGTGTCAGCATGAACACCCTCTTCACTGCCTACACCTGAAATTTCAGTACGCACAGACGATTTTTGTACTGAGTTTTGGAATCAGCAAGGGCGCCAGAACTTTAGCAAGAGTGCTATTTAAAACAAACTGCACATATCCTCGCTGTCCAGTACAGCAAGCTTATGGATGTTTCACTATCCAGCGTTTGAACCTCTTGGTCACAAGTTCCTAACCTTCGCTCTCGTCTGCAGTGTCTTCTTCGTCCTCAGAAACATCATCCTCAATGCCAGGCTCTATGAATGGGTGAGAGAGGAAGAGAAAAGACAAATTACAGTTGTGTTTTATGGCTGCAGGTCTGATTCCACTTCTGCTCAACAACCATGATACCCAAGAAGAGTGCGACTGAGTGTGCATATTCCACATCATACGGTAAGTACTTACATTCAGTGTCGTCCCACTTACTCGCAAGCATACGACCCCAAGAGCCTCACAAAGTGAAGAATTCACATCGCCAACCTGCTGCTGTTCTCTATTCCATAGCAGCGTCAATGTCAGCTTTTGGTGCCTGCACAGGATGGCCTGTCCCCTGAAAGCCACATGAACAGCTGTCTCTGATCCATGGGTGCCTTCTGGAGCTTGAATGAACGTTGTCTTGTGGTCAACACCCGTATCCAATATTAGTTGTCATAGTTCTTTTTAACACTCTCCAAACATACCTGAGCAGTAGGATGTGAACATAAGATTTAGTATTTTGGGGGCAAGTATTAAAATGTGAAAATTAAAGCAAAGGTAGCATTGCTTAATTGTTTGGTGTTGATCACTCAACACATTTTTATTACCAATTCCCAGCTGTAGCACTGGGTTTTAAACCGGTTGCAATTGCTTTGCAGCCTCCTGCACGGTTTTGTTTAGTAGGTCGCCACTGCAAGCCCCCCACGTCTGAGAACCTCAGACTTGGTGCATTTAAGCAGGCGCAAGGCTGGTTCGACCTGTGTGGAAAATGGATGGAGAGTGGAGAGTGAAAACATGCGATATGATCCAGACTGAGTTATCAAACAGCAACCTTGTTCTGACGAAGCCCCTCCAAGCAGATCACTTGCAGCCCTTTCAGGTATCAAGAGCAACTTCACTAACCATTTCTTCCAATAATTGCAGGCCTGCACTAAAAAAGCCTATGCCTGGCTGGGCTCTTACCTTGTTTACCAGCATGCCTGCCTGCACAGCAATGCCATACAGATAACTGCAGGATGTCCCATTATCCGCCTGGACCCAGAGCTCGTACACCACATTGACTGTGGCGTTTTGCACCCTGCATGCGTCCAATTTTTGCAACAGAGGCCAGCTCAGATCCGTATACACAAGCAAAGCTGTGCATCAGCCTTCTGGAATAAAAGGCTTCTCAATACATGTGCAACCACGTGAAGAAACTCACTTTGGCAGCAGCTGGACTTCTGTCACTGTTCCAAGGCCTTTGATTTTCTCCCTAACCAGCTGTGCTTGAAGATGTGGGAGCAACATGCCACCCACCTCTGCGTCTTCTGTCCTGCGCTCCCTCAACTCTGTACTCTACTTGATTTTTTTTTCTTTTTCCTGGTTTCCTTTCTTTGGTTCTGGGTCTCCTTGAGCAGCTTCCTTTTGCTTTCTCCTCTGCTTGAGCCCTCTCTCCCCTTTTTTTTTTGTTGTCTGTCAGGTCCCTGCTGGGGGCCGTAGCTGTAACACCAACCAAAAAAAAAATACTTCTTCTCCACCAGGGATTGCACTGCAATTCAAAGCGCAAGTGGTAGGAGACAGTCTTCAAAAAAGCAAGTATAAAAGAAGTGCTTGGAGAGGTTCTTCCAAAATGCACTCTGTGTAATCTGTGCACCCTCTTGCTCTGCACATTTCCTACCTGCAGTCCTCAGCATGTCGCACCTACGGCAACCACAAAGACACATGTGTGCCCCATTGTAACGTATATAAGGAATGCAATTCCTTGTCCTTGCAACTCGAGTGTGCCTTTTACTACGCGCTGCTACACCCATAGCCCGCTTGACGTCTGCCCTGTTTGTATTTCTAGCATAGCTGTAGTCGCTCAAAAGAGGGTAATGTCCTGAACCAGCTTCACGGTGGCCTCCTCAGTGCTGAGGCATACAAACTACTACAGGGGCATAATACAAGGCAGCGCATGGGTCGGAGGATTTCCTAGACAAACTCAAAGCAAGACTTTCGTGCCACAGTGCGTGCATGCAAATGTGAAGACGTGAAGACGGAATGAATTATCACTGCAGGTAGTATAGATGACGAAAAGAAGTCAGCAGCATGCCAGTCAGCCTAACCAAGGGAAACTGACCTGTTGTTTGAGCACACTCCATCCAAAATGCAGTCAAGTAATATGATCTCCCAAGTATGTAGACCTTTTTAAACAATGAGGAACTGGTTCCTACCCCTTTTACCAGAAAAAGAAAAAAAAACTACGCAGGCAGTGAAAGCCACTCCCCACATTAATTAAGGAAAAGGAGCCACCTTGGTACCGAGTACCGTAAAGCTCCTCCACCGCGAAAAGGAAAGGAAACATCAATGGGGATCAAGAGGATTGCAGGCTTGGCCTGGAACCGACTCCTGATGAGAGTTGATAACAGTACTGGAAAGGGCATGTCTGGTATAGACAAGGTTAGCAGCAAAGTTCACAAAGTGCACATAGAGCTTGGAGGCAAGCTTCTTAACTCTTTGAGAATCAAGACTCAGTTCCTTGAAAGGCTTCAGAGTGTGAGTGTTGTAGATGGTGCCGCCCACATTCAAAAAAATGGTGTGGAGAGTAACGGAGGCTCCTTGGAGAATGTTGCAGAGGTCTTTGTGCTGTTCCTGCTGTGCGGCGTTCAGCTGGTTCTGAGGTCTGGAGTCCTCTAACCATGACTATAATCGACAAACACCAACCTACTCGACATGAGGTTCTTACTCAATTCGGCGACAAAAGATAGGGCATGGTGTTCTGCCTGGTGTTGTTTGTAGCCCTTAGTGTTGCCTCCCTGTGCAGAGCCTCTCCTTCGAAGGAATCCTTGCTTGTTGGTCATCTAAGCTCTTTGCTGTACGTCATTTTGGTGGTACCTCACCCTTCTCCCCCTCGCCTGGTTTCCCTGCCCGTCTAGCTGTGTAGGGCTAGCTTTTTCTTTGTAGCTTTGGGGAGAGTATGTAGGTCGTAGACCACTGCTCTGCGTCCATGAGGTTTTTTGTACTGATCAGTTTTTTTGTGCTTTTCTGTGCTGATAAAATTTTTTGTGCTCCTTCTTTGTATCCTCTTCCCAAAGGGTATCCCGTGAGGCTTTTCTTTCAGCTAGGCTTGGGTTTTGTGCTTTAGAGGGGTATCAGTTTCTTCAGGGGGAGTTGTGTTGGAGCCTAACTTCTCTTGCCTTTGTGTCTGGATGCTCTCTTGGTAGTGTGGGTACCCAGGCCTCAGTTCCTTTTCAGCCGGCCCTCTGTTTTGCCCTGCCGCTCTTGTCTTTCTTGCGCAGCTTCGTGGTTTTCTAAATCCGATTTATCCGTTGGAGTCCAACGTTTTCCAGCTGAACATTTTTTTCCTTATATCTCCCCCTTGCCTCCTTTTTTCTTCCAAGCAGCCCCTCTTTCTGCCATTTCGTCTTTCAATCTTCCTTCTTTTTCCAGCGAGTAAGGAATTTTATTCATCAACTTTCAGTTTGTTTCAACCTCGTAGTAGCTAGGGAGTTTGCTATCTCCCCTTGACCTATGTAATACCCTCAAACTCAAAACCAGATATTTTGGAAAAAGCCAAGAATATTTTCTAAGCTATAAGGCTCTCAGTTTCTCCAGCAATGCAAAGGTCTAGGACACGAAGTGTCCTAGAGACCAATGGCATGTTAATTTGCACATCTTGCCAGCGACTGGGTTATTCTTTACCCCCCCCCCCCTCCCCCGAACAGTGCCCGCCAAGACCATGATGCTCATTACGGAGGCTTCGACTAAAGTAATAATTTTAAAAATGAAGAAATAATTTCCTGTGTGACCGCTAGTATTTATTACCCAAGGCTTGAATGGCAGTAAACATGTGAGTATGTAAGTGAAAATCTGTCGACAATGAAACCAGTTTTACATCAACTCGAAATCAGCGCTCACTAGCTACAGTCCCACTGAAAAGAACATGACATGGAACATGAGACATGTATGAAAAATGTACGTATAATCAGTCAGAAGCTCAAACTTTACCCAACAGTCCTCCATTATGGTCACCACTTTAAGCGAAGGCCAAATAATATGTACAAAAAGTAGTCACTGCCTACAGAGAGTCCAGTTGCTATGCAGGTTGTTGCCTCAAATGCATGGAGATGGAGGCGACACAACGCCCGCTCTCTGGATTGATCACCGACACAGATTTTTTCCAGTTTCTATAGGCTCCCCTTCCTGCCGTTCTTTCAAACTGTGAGCCTGACTCTACAGCTCCCTCCTCATTCTCTATCGTACTTGATCCAGGCTGCCACAAGCCAAGCATTTGGCCACATCGCACTATCAAACCGCCCTCCTGCCCTTGTGCACGAGCAATGAAGGCCTGCTGAGACGGGCTGAACAAGAAATCATCTGTGCTGGCTTGGGATGTAGGGGAATAAGAGGGGTCAGCCCTCCCCTGGGGGAGGGAGCTTGAGGTGGCAATGGGGAGAGATTCACCATCAAAACCTGCAATGGAGTCTGTCGGAGGCCCCTCAGCAGGCAAGCTCTCTAAATACCGACAAACGCTCATGGTACACCCACCCGCTACATCCTCTACAAACACCGCCTTCTTCCAATTTCTCGTGTTCCTTCCCGCTGCTCTCTCAAATTGTGCACCTGATACCACCTCCCCCTCCTCATTCTCTATTTCTCCTGTTCCAGGCACCCAGAGGCCACGCTTCTGGCCACAGCGCACGATTAGCCTCTCCCCCTCTCCTTGCCTGGGTGCTTGTTCGACGAGGGTTTGTTGCGCCTGGCTGTAAGGTTGTTGAGGGTGACTAATACAGGGGGCAACCTGAGCACGATAAGGAATTTAGCAGCAAGGTAAGGATAGAAAGCATATTGGCAGAAAATGTACATGTACATGTATGATGTATGATGTATGATGCACCTTTTTTGAATCAAAAGCCTTTGCTCGCGTGGTGCAGCTTTTTCACAGGCAGTAAACCACTCGTCGCCCTAATCAAGGAGGAGCCACTGAAAAAGGATTGGCCAGAACCTTGCATACCTACACGGTAACCCAATATGGAACGTACAGGGAATCCTAAGTTCCTGCTAGGTTGAGGTCATCTTATATTTAAGATCAGCCTGCAAGCTGTGAACATCTAAACCTGAGATGCAAGCAAAATATGAAAATAGAAAAAAGAGACCTTTCAGAAGCACTCAAGACTGCCCCTCTAGACTCACATCATAACTGCGAGGGGGAGGGTCATATTCGGAGATCTCAGAGGAAGCTGGAGAGCAGGCTTGTGTCGAATAGGCAAGTGTCAAAGGCCAAGACACCCGGGCAATGTCGGGCGGTACTTGGTGGGGGTGATTTGTGCCAAACCTGCCGCTGCTGCTACTACTGCTACTACTATGACGAACACTGCTGCTGCTACTGTGCTTGGCATTCTCAACTGCGAGAGCCTGCAAAAAAGTGCGACCATTTGTTAAGAGGACGGTTTTACTTGCACTACAAGGTAGCAAATTGCATGTACTAATGAGGTTGCCTTTAAAACTTTGCCAACATTTATGCAATAAACTCGGTACAGGGAAAAGAGGGGGGTGGTTGGAGTATTTCTATGAAGAAGTTTTAAAGTAAATCTCAGTGTCATGGAGGCTGAACGACGACCAACCCCTCTTGACCACCCCTCTTAGTAACACACGCAAAGAACGTCAATCTACCCTTGCTATAGGTTTTGCATGATCCTTCTATACAGCTTGTATGCAAAACCGCTCTTGAGCACCGATTTTGAGGCAAGGCAAGCCACTGTACAACCGTATTTAGGGTTGGACAGAACCATAAAGTATACAGTGTACACCTATACCGTATTTTGGGCAGGAATATTACCAAATATACGATCTTATACGGTGCATATATATATATATATATATATATATATACAGTTCTGTCCAACCCTGACCATGTTCCGTCAACCATAACTGTGCACAGCATGTCCTACAAGCTAGGTAACCACTCACAGAATTTCCCTTCTTTCCCAGTGACCTCCCCGCTATAAACACCAGCACCACCTTTTGCCAACAGAGTGTACAGACAAAGCAACAGAGTGTACAGACAAAGCAACAGAGTGTACAGACAAAGCAACAGAGTGTACAGACAAAGCAACAGAGTGTACAGACAAAGCAAGTAGAGTGTACAGACAAAGCAACAGAGTGTACAGACAAAGCAAGTAGAGGCAGGGGCATGTCGGGAGGGCTGGGAAAAGATATATAGACAGCAAATGTGCGTCAAGCTAAATATAAAGCTGGTAGAAGGCCCAGTCTTTGTGGCAAGCAGCTCAAACCACTCCAGGATAATCCATGTTTGCGCTCTCTTCCACCTTGCATGCCCTGGTAAGAGGGATGGACTCATGCAAATCTCAGTGCCACCCTCTCTCCCAGCACCCTGTAAATTTGTCACAACATACCACCTCCACGGACCCTACAGCCCCCACATTAATTGTAGATGCAAACCCAAAAGGGGGCCACACTTTCACCAAAGGATACCAAGGCGTACCAAGGCGGAGCCACACTTTCACCAAAGGGTACCAAGGCGTCCCCCCTCCCCCTTGCAAAACAGTCTGATCTTAATGCGTTTTGATCTCAGCATGAGCTCATACCTTGTTCTCAAGGTGCGTCACAATTTGCAGCTTTTGCTCTGCGCCCAATTGCTGCTGCTGCTGCTGCAGTCTTGGCACCGTTGCTGCTGCTGCTGCTGCTGCTGCTGCTGAATGGAACGCGGACCAGGCCATCCCCAATGAGTTTGGTGCATGGCCAGGAGGAGAGGGAGGAGTCAAGGTGAACATGCTAGTGTCCCCATTGGCACCCGTGGAGTTGCCGCTGCTGCTGCTGCTACTGCTGCTGCCAAGAACGCCACTGCTTATGTCGCAGCCGATGTTGCTGCTGCTGATCAAGCCCCCCGTCCCCCGCTTCCTCCTCCCCCGTTTCACTGCAGGTGCTTCGAGGCTGTGACTGCCCTCTGCCTCAGCCTCAGCCCCCAACCCCCCTTCACTAGCACAGCTCTCACCGCCAGAGCTGACACTACCTGACGAGGCCTCTGCAATCTCACAGCCACCCTCACTAACGCCAATGCCACTGCTGCTCCTGTTCTTGCTGCCCTTCTTTCTGCCCTTCTTTTGGGGTTGCGCCAGGCCCTCCCCCGACACCTCCCCCACCTCCCTTGTCACCCCTCCTCCCTCCTCCTCTTCTTCTTCAAAGGATCCGCCCAGCATTCCCATAACCTCTAGCATGTAACGGTCCCCATGATGCTGCTGGCCGCTGCTGCTCGAGCTGGTGTTGCTGGCGCTGCTGCTGGCGGTGGTAGCAGCTGAGTGTGATGCAAGATCTGGGTCAGTGGTGGGCGCTGATTTAGGCTTGCGTGATGTCTTTGGAGCCTTGGCCTTCCGAGGTGCTTTGGACTGGGCTTCAAGGATGTCCTGCGGCAGAGAAGGCCAAATTCGTGGCTTGTTGCAAGGCAAAAGGCAAGGAAAACAGGTGAACGATACTTTGTTCATGCTTTATTATTGGTAGGGTGGTGCTCACTCTTGAGTTAGGTTGAGTTGGTGTATCACCTAGTGCTGGAGTCTGATCGATAGAGAGGTTGCCCAAGTTATTTGAAGCGAGGGGATGCAAGGGTGTTGGCAAGCACGTCAAAATTTGGGGTCGCGCTTTGAACCATGGAGGTATGAGAACAGCGGTAAAAATGTAGTGCACCGCGAGCACAGAACTTGAACTTCTTTTGTACTGTACTGTACACTACATTGGTGCAAATACCGTACCTTACCGTACTCACCCCGGGTGAATTACGTGTTTTGCCCTCCAGCGTGATATCGGTATCGTAAAACATATATTTATTCAGAGGCTCCGGGATTTCCGGGGTTTGGCAAAAATAAAGTTTGGTGGGTGGCTGATCAGCGATGAGCGGAGAAGGCCCCCCCGCACCCCCCGCTCCCCTCCCAGGCCCCGCCCCAGCCCCAGCACCAACACCAGCCCCAGCGTCAGCAGCACCGGTTGCGCCCAAAGTTGTGTTCCAGCGGACGTTTAAAATAAGCTTTTTCGTCAAGTAGGCAGCTACAGCAGAGGAAAAAGCAGCGTTGCAGCAGCAAAAGGAGGAGCAGCAGAAAGCCGACCTAGCCAGGCTGCCGCAGGCACAAGAGGAGCGGGCTCAGCGTGAAGCAGAAGCAGCAGCAAACAAAAGGCACTGACGCACAAATACATGTGTAGGCACAAGCGCACCAACACACATGCACACGCACAAACACGCATGTGCACGCATACACACACACACTTGTACAGGCACTGGCTGGGGTAAATGCCCACCGGGGTTGGTGCAGAGAAAACTAAATTATTTGTTTACAGGGTCCGGGGTTCCCCGGGGTTACCTATAATTTTTCTAAAATTTGGACACTGGGGTGAGTATGATAAGGGACGGTATAATAGAGTTCGCACACGGGTGCATAGCCAATGTCAAAGATCAAACTTTCTGTTCCTGTAGATGCAACCACACGTTTGCGCTTGTGTCATGTTGCTGGGTCAAGAGTTTTACTTACCAGCAAATAAGTGCCAAAAATCCAGAGAGTTCACAATCGGCTTTGCACCAGCATCATATCAAAATTATAAGTGGCCTATCCATCCAGCAAATCCTTGCCCATCCCTCCTGCACGATTTGGCTAAACTTTTCCCACCTCTGTGATCAAACTCTTCCGACACACATGCACATTCTATGTGCAGCCACTTACATGCTCTTTGTCAAACTCTGCGTAAGGCAGCGGGTTGCCATACCCATCTGTGGAGGTAAGGGAGCGGACGGGACCCAAGCAAATAGGCAGGGATAGGTGGCTAGGAACATTTTCAGCGCTGGAAGGGTTGGAGAGGCCTACAAGTGTGCATGTGTGTGTATGTGTGTGTGCATGTGTGTATTGAGTAAATAATGCAAGGCCTTGCCATTGATGATATTAGCAGCAGCAGCCGCAGCCGCTGCCGGTGCTGGTACGGAACGATGCAGACTGTTAGCTGCTTGCACTCGTGCTTACAGCTCATATACTGCTTGATCTGCATCATTTGCTGCTTGATCTGCATCATTTGCTGCTACAGACACACGCAAGGGCACACCCACACCCACACCCACACCCACACTCACACCCACACCCACTCCCACAGGCCATCCTTACCTGAGATCCTGGGGCTGCCAGCCTGACCATCTGTCGCTGCGCCGCTGGCATCAAAGCTGTCGTTGGGATAAGGTGCGGACAAGCCCAGCACCTGCTCCACAGGCACCCACGGCATTTTCCCTGCCTCACTCTTCAGCCTCACACAGCCGTTTTGCACTTTCAGGGGTCTACCAGTAATGGGGGACCGTACCACGGTAGGAAAATGGTTACTGCTACTGCTACTGCTGCTGCTGCTGCTGCTGCTGTGTGATGTGTGGTCAAGCTGAGGAGAGGGGTTGCTGCTGCTGGGGTAGCTGCCCGTAGTGCTGGTGGAAGGCATACCGCTGCTGGTGTCCAATGGTCGGTCAAGCTGAGAAGAGAGATGGCTGCTGCCGGTACTGCTGCTGCTGCTGCTACTGCTGCCTGCAGCTGAGGGAGGAGCAGCGAGCGCAGCATGCACAGCAGCGGAAGAGCTGCCATGGGGGGTACAAAAGGTGGCAGGGTCGCCTGCTGAGGGAGAGGCATCATGTGCAGCATGCACAGCAGCGGGGGAGCTGTCGTGGGGGGCTGACAAGGCAGCAGGGTCACCTGCTTGGGGAGCAGAGGGCAAAGGGTCGGTGGCAGAGGGTGTAGAGATGGTAGCAGAGGATGCAGAGATAGTAGCAGAGGGCGAAGGTATGGTAGCGGGGTGAGCAGCGTCAGCAGTGCTTGGCACGGCCTCAGCCTCAGCAGCCGCAGCTGCATTTGCCGCTGCTGCGGCAACTGCCTTGCGTATCGCTTTCCTGCTGCTGTTGGGGTTTGGTCGTGTACAGCCCAAGCCCCAAGCTGCAATAAGCAGGGCCTCCGCCCGACCGTGGTCCTTCTTGCGCCTGTGCACGTGTATAAGGGTAGGTGTATGGTTGCGTGTACGTGTAGGGTTGGCCAACACCATACATTTATAGGTATATACGGTGCACATACGGTACTTTTGGCAGGGAAATCACCAGGGATGGGTCATACGGCGCAGGCGTATTATACGTCTATCGTATTTATCACGTAATTTACCGTATTTTTCACATTGCTCCGTATAATACGATTTTGAGCACAACGAATTTTGCAGCCACAAGCCCCCCAGAGCCCCCCAGAAGCACTCCCAGGCCCTCTAGAGCCCCCCAGAGGCACATCCAAGCCCTCTAGAGCCCCCCAGAGGAACTCCCAGCCCCTCAGAACGTAGCATGAT
>Ga0307968_1000302_pt1 | contig 33479 bp, 47 predicted proteins | sample OrgLakmetagen650_FD_201834 | JGI IMG/M metagenome (GOLD analysis project Ga0307968, IMG submission 201834) | Saline water microbial communities from Organic Lake, Antarctica - #650 | ecosystem: Environmental > Aquatic > Non-marine Saline and Alkaline > Saline | place: Antarctica: Organic Lake...
ACCCAGACACACACATCCCTCTCCCCCCCCCCCAACCTCACACACACCCACCTGCACACAGCTGCCTTGAGGTGCTCTAGCTGGGGGGGCAGCACGATGCCGTACACCCACACCACGTTCGGGTGGCGCAAGCTGCCCAGCATCATCGCCTCACGGATGAGCTCCGCTACCTGTGTGGGCGGGCATGCACACACGAGCACACCATCAGTTCAGACCAGGGTACCGCGGCAATTGTGCAGCAGCTTAACCTGTACACACATGACACATGACAGGACACAAAACCGAGCACACTCCGGTGTGCAGGCAACCACGCATGCACATACCCACGCATGCACACATGCCCAAGCACTCACACTCATACACACCTGCACAAACACAAGCCCCCCCCACCACCACAAAATAATGCACACACACGCACACACATGCACATACCCACGCATGCACACATGCCCAAACACTCACACTCATACACACCTGCACAAACACAAGCCCCCCCCACCACCACAAAGACATGCACACACACACTCACACACACGCACATATGCAAACACACACACACAACCACGTACCGCATCACTCGAGGAGCTGTTCAAGCCCTCCTCCCCTGCAGCCATGGCGGCCCCTGCCCCCATGATCAAACCTGGGTTGAGGCACTTGACTGCCACGTCCACACTGGCCCATTTGCACAGGTACACCTCTCCATAGCCACCCGCACCCAGGAAGCGGCACACCTGTGTGTGTGCGTGTATGTGTGCGTGTGTGCGTGTGTGTGTGCATGTGTGTATATGTGTGTGCGTGCGTGCGTTTGTGGGCATGAACGTACGTGTACAAACTCTGTCTATGGCCTTACAGTTCGGAACCCTTATTTCTCATGTGACAGTTGTATTACATCATTTTTGCTCAGAAAATTTCATCGTTTTCGTTTTATCCTGTTCTAACCCCCCCCACTCAACCTCACGCCTGCATTTTGCATGCATACACACAAAAGCATACACAACACACTCACACACAAGCAACACACACACCTGCAGATCCTCGGGCTTGAGCACCTCCAACCGTGCCTCCAATTCACTGAGGGCCACTCGTGGGTGAGAGCTCACGCTGCCACTTCCCAGCTGGCTGCTCTGTATGTCAGAGTGCCAATTAAAAACATGGTGAGGTGTCTGCGCGCGCTCGTGCGTATTATTTCTATTGTTGCAGTGAGAGCGCTGCAGTGTCCACTTAGATCACAATTTATTTCTATTGCTGTGAGAGCGCTGCAGTGTCCACTTAGATCACAAACTATTTCTATTGCAGTGTCCACTTAGATCACAAAGGGCCATACCTGGGCTTGACATGTACTAAGGTGTATGTACACGGTATGCGTATGATTTCTATCGTAGTAAGGGCGCTGCGTCTGCTTTGATCACAACGGGTCGTATGATACTTAGGGTTTTACGACTCCGATCTGGGCTTGACAAAGTTGTTGGCACAGCCAGACTCCTACGCATGTAATGCTTCAACCGTGCCAGACCGATTTTTAGGAAGTGGGTGCGAGAGCTGACATCTTGCCTCTAGCAAATCCTGCCATCTTGCGATTTGCGGAATGTGTCACCCACTACCCTCCAGCCACGTCTCGTGCTCTCTTTCTCAGGCCAAAAAATTTCCGCGCTTTCTAATGCCTTGAATGTCACATCATAAGCCTTTCAGCCCACCTTGTGCTTCATTTCTCAGGCGTAAGAGTCCCCGCGCTTCCTAGTACCTACTACACCCTACACCCTACACCTGTCAGCCAAGCCTTGCGCTTCTTCTCAGGCCCAAGACACTCCTTACGCATGTTTTATAACCAACCCTTTTCACGCAGGGCTGGTCAGGACGTTTGATTTCAGGTGTTCACGCACGGCGAGTATGCAAAGCAAAATTTCCAAGTTCCAGGTACTGTTACACATGTGTGTGAATATATTCATTATATATGTTATACATGTGTGTGTGGAAGTTTTAGCATTCATAAATAGACGTAGCTGTAGCTCAAGGTATCTCAGGTAATGAACCACAGTGTCTGACAACATCTCTGGCCTCTTACCTTTGAGCCTGTGCCTGCTGAGTCACCCTCATGCGAGGAGCCGCCTGGGTTGCCGCTCTGCCCACTGTTGGGGTGGGCGGTGTCGTGGCTGCCACCGTGCCCGCCCTGGGAGCCCACGCCTTCCTTGCCGTGCTGTGCAAAGCGACAGAATGAGAGGGCACTTTGCTTGGTGGTGTGTTTAAAAATGGGTGTGGGTTTCTTATGGAAAGCTCAGGCATCTTTGCCCGCCCTGGGAGCCCACGCCTTCCTTGCCGTGCTGTGAAAAGCGACAGAATGAGAGGGCACTTTTTTGGTAATGTGTTTGAAAATGGGTGTGAATTTCTTATGGAGAGCTCAGGCATCTTTGCCCGCCCTGGGAGCCCACGCCTTCCTTGCCGTGCTGTGCAAAGCGACAGAATGAGAGGGCACTTTGCTTGGTGGTGTGTTTAAAAATGGGTGTGAATTTCTTATGGAGAGCTCAGGCATCTTTGCCCGCCCTGGGAGGCCACGCCTTCCTTGCCGTGCTGTGCAAAGCGACAGAATGAGAGGGCACTTTTTTTGGTGGTGTGTTTGAAAATGGGTGTGGGTTTCTTATGGAGAGCTCAGGCATCTTTGCCTGCCCTGGGAGGCCACGCCTTCCTTGCCGTGATGTGCAAAGCGACAGAATGAGAGGGCACTTTTTTTGGTGGTGTGTTTGAAAATGGGTGTGGGTTTCTTATGGAGAGCTCAGGCATCTTTGCCTGCCCTGGGAGGCCACGCCTTCCTTGCCGTGATGTGCAAAGCGACAGAATGAGAGGGCAGTGCTTTTTGCTGGTGTGTTTGAGAACGCTGGGTGTTTAATCATGTGTGTGGTTTGCACTGGAAAGCTCTTGGGTGTTGTCGCCCCCTTGAGAGCCAGCACCTTCGTTGTGCTGTGTTGTGAATCATCGTTTGTCGCTTTTTAAGGTGCTCTAGAGCATGTGTGAGAGGTTCGAAGTATGGAGAGGCGTCCAGTGATTTCAGACCATCGTATGATTTCAGACCATCGTATGATTTCAGACCGTCCTATGATTTCAGACCATCGTGTGATTTCCGACCATCCTATGATTTCATACCATCGTGTGATTTTAGACCATCGTATGATGGGGTTTGAGTTGTGGTGAAGCATCATGGGTGCATGACCTCCATGCAGAGGCCTCAAAATCCCACACCATCACACATTTTGGTATAGTCCAATGTTTGTATGCAATTTCCTTTCCTGCACAGCTAGTAACCCACCCCCCAGCACGTGCTCTTAGTGCGGTGCAGCCTCATACACGAGAGAACGTAATCGCCTTTGCTCTTCCACACAAGAGCACAATTACCATTGCTCTTCCACAGAAATGGATCGCGAAAGCACGCACGAAATCTATCCTTTCTCACACACTTGCCAGTCACCTCCCACCAAAACGGATCGTGGCATCATACGTAAACAAACGGAATCCGTCTTTCTGTACGTACTTGCCTGTCACTCTGCACAAACATGAATCGTAAGATCGAGCATGAAGCACGCGTCTGTCCTTCTTTACATACTCGCCTGTCATTGCACACACAAAAATGGGCAGTGACGACATTTGCATCCTTCCCACCTGAGAGTCGTTGCCCCCTGTGTAGCTGGTGCCCCCGCTGTGGTTGTTGTGCAGCTCCCCAACACTTCCCACGTCATCTTGGCCCAGCCCCATATCACCCTGCGTACATGCACACACATACACACACACACACACACAGGCGATTGCACTCTGCTGTAAAATCAAGGTGGCCCTTGTTAGGAGGACACGCTTGTGTGCCCATCATTATGGCCCACCAATGTGAGCGTTCCATTTAAGACTTACTGGGATGTGTGTGTGTGCTGCCAGATTGTAGAATTGGCCAGAACGATATATATATACATATATAGAGTGTGTATTGATACGGTATCTTTGGCGGGAACAACAGATTTTTTGTCATATATTAAGGGCGTACGTACGGTCCTGGCCAAACTTGGATATTTAGTTAGCTCCAGCACACACTCTGGAATGTGCGAATGTGTGTATATTTGCTTTGGAGTATGAGCAAGACCTTTATGCAAATGGGCATCGAATGCCACCTGAGCTCATACGCGTTTTACAAATAGTGACATGTTTGTGTGCACATGTGTGTGTACATGCGTGCATATGTGTGTATGTGGGTGCACACATTTGTGTATATGTGTGTGTGTGTGTGTGTGTCAGCGCTTGTTTCTGTGCTTGAGCACTTGATCATACTTGCACTAGACTACCACTAGCACTTGATCATACTTGCACTAGACTACCACTGAGCACTTGATCATACTTGCACTAGACTAGGGGCGAGCTGCACTCCTATTCAGCTACTATTAAGCTACAGTCGCAAAAGGAAAGGAGCGTAATGCTAGTGATACTTGCCAGTAGCATAAGCTGTACTGACCGCACTGCACTCGTCTACGCAATGTTTGTACAGAGGCACTCAACAAGGGCAGCCACATACACATAATGTGACTTTTCTGCCTGCACACATACACTCACGTACACACAATCACACACACACACACATACATACACACGTACATGCGCACACACACGCGCACACACACTTGCTCCACACAGATGCGCAGCTTGTGCAAACACAAGGCCCCCCCAAAACCACAAAGACGTGCACACGCACACAAACAAACACACACGCACACGCACGCGCACGCACACACCTGCTCCACACAGATGCGCAGCTTGTGCAAGCCTAGGGTGGCCATACTGAACGCTTGGCCATCTGCAGGCCACACAGTGCAGGAGGACCGCAGGAGTCACAAGCAGAGGAGCAGGCAGGCGAAAACACTAAGCAGAATCAAAGAAACATTGATTTGGAAAGGAGCCTCATAACAGTGAGCACATGGGCATGCAAGACACAAAGAGCACAGGGATTGCTGTAAGGGGAGCAGGCTACGATCAGCACTTTCACTATCAAGTTGAATGTTTAAATCTACTCAGGAGGATGGTTACGATTGAAGGACAGAGAGAGAGAGAGAGAGAGAGAGAGAGAGAGAGAGAGAGAGAGAGAGAGAGAGAGAAGCATTGTCCACTCTATGTTACTGTACACAGCTTGCTGTTGGAGAGGCTGCATATACATACAGTATGCACAATGGCACACACACGCACACACACGTACACACACAAAACAACACAAGCACGTACACGCACACACACTCACATACACATGTACGCTTGTGTACAAACATGAAGCAGCCTACATTGCACAGTGCTCTTGCCACGTCTCCCCTCTACACACACTAACACACATACACACACTTGCACACAGATATTCACACATATACACACTCCAGCAGACACATACGCTTGCGTAAGCACTTAAGGCAGCCTGCATCGCACATTGCTCTCTCCTCGCATCCCCTACATACTTACACACTCACACAAATACACACACGCACATAGATACACACACACACGCGCTTGCGTTCGCACAAGCGGCAGCCTGCATTGCACCGTACTCTCTCCACGCATCCCCTACATACACACACTCACAAAGATACACAACCTCGTACATATACACATTCGCTTGCGTACGCACTTGAGGCAGCCTGCATTGTACAGTGCTCTCTCCACGCATCCCACATGTTCCCCACATCCGCATCGTTTAGCAGATCTATGAAGGTCACGGGGCTTGATCCAGGTAGCTCGTACTTCATGGCCAGGCCAAACCTCTGTGAGGGAGGATAATACATGCACAAGCGTGTGTGGGCGTGAGATGCAGATCTAAGTGTGAGTGTAGGAGAATGCGTACACAGGTGTCTGTATGTGTATACGTATTGTGTATGTGTGTACGTATGAACAAAAAACAAGTGCATACACAGGTATGTGTACAAGCATGTTTATGGAAGTGCATACCCAAGTAATGAAGCGTTCAGAATACAGGAACATGCGTGCCAGCCTTAAGCTATGCAGAGGCTGTAGTGCGTTGAACAAGGTGTTTGTGGTGGTGTATGGGCACATGCAAAGCGTGCGAGCATGGGAAGATGCGTGCACATTTATCTGAACAGTAACTGCTTGCTTGTATGTGTGTGCGTGTGCATATGCGTGGGAGGTGTATGCGCGTGTGAGTGCTTGTCTTGTGCGTGTGAGCTGTGTGCGTGCGTGTTTGGGAAGGGGGTCTAAACACTGCTACTGTGTTTACGCCATCCTGTACTTCATCATTCTGACATCAAGAGTTTAGCACACAAAAAATTCAAAAACGGTTCACCTATATATTTTACATGGCATATGATAATATAATTTATGCAAGAAGTATGTTCTCACACCTAATTACAAACTGAAAACAATAAGGAGGCGATTGTGAAGCTGCAGCAGCAGTAAAAGTAGGTACAAGCTGCCCCGCCGGATCCTTGTTGCGTACAAATGTTGGACTTAAGCATAAATGAAAAAGTGCTCAAAAGCTGTCGGTAATTGTTCAAATATCAACCCTGTTTGTGTGGGCACCTCTGAAATTTCCCATGGCACCCTTAAACCGGAACTCACTGCTGCAGAAGCAACAGAAGGAAAAATATCCACAAGCTGCCCCGCCGGACCCTTGTTGTTCACAAGTGTTGGCTTAAGCACAGACGCGCACAGTGCTCAAAAGCTGTATGAAATTGTTCAAAAAACCACCACGTTTGAGGAGGCACCTCCGTCATACAATGTGGCGCCCCTTCAAAACAACCCACCTCATCCAAGACCATGCTTATGTCTTTGCCTCCGAAACTCTGTACCTTTGCACGTGGCGCCCTCACACCAAAGCTCACCGCATCTAAGACCGTGCTGATGGCTACCCCAAACCTCTGTGACTAGCATACGCTACCTCTTCACCACAACCCACCTCGTCCAAGGTCGTGCTGATGGCTTCCCCGATGTGGCGCACCAGGGCGGAGAAGGAGCCTGCAAAGAAACAGCAGCATCAGGACAAGAGAGCTGAGAGGGGAGCAGCAGGGGAAAGGGGTGTGTTTGTGTGTGAGCGCGCGTCTGTGGCGCACCAGGGCGGAGAAGGAGCCGGCAAAAACAGCAGCAATAGGGCGAGAACTGAGGTGGGCAGCTGAGAAAAGGGGCGTGTTTGGGTGTGAGCGCGCGTCTGTGCATCTATATGTGTGTACTGCATGTGTGTGAGTGTGTGTATTGTGTGAGTGAATCACACACACGCACACAAAACAAGCATGAAAGTACAGACTGTGTCTGTGTGCGTCATTGCACTTCTGGTGCGTACCTTTCTCAGAGGAAAACAGGACAGGGGGCAGTCGGACCAGTCGTGTCTCGCCACCCAAATACTCAGTCAGCCCTGTTACATTGCAGGGCCCAAACATGCCGCCCACCTGGATCAGCACTTTCACCTGCAGACAAGGCGTTTGTGTGTGTGTGTGTGTGTGTGTGTGTGTTTATGTTTGTATGTGTTTGTCTGTGTGTGTGGATGTATGTGTATGTGTGTGCACGTGTGCTACAAACTACAAACTACAAAAATTAAGTGCAAGACCAATGTGCAATGCTTCTTTTCTTCCTAACAAAAAGGAATGACAACCCCCCTGTCAACTTGTTAATTATTATTGTTGATTCCCCCTCCCCCTTTGCTCACTGGCGGGTTCATGCTAAGTGTGTAGGGTTGGCCAGAACCATATATATTCGATGTATACGGTATTTTTGGCAAGGAAATCACCATGTATACGGTCATATACGGTGCACGTATACGGTTCTGGCCGACCCTATTAGTGTGAGTGAGTGGGGACCGAAGCGCATCTTTGCCGTGCATGCGTCCTTTGACGCAGATGTTTGTTGGGTAGTATGGACCCACCTTCTCCTGCTGGGAGCTTGCGTTGGTGCTGCTGCTGGGGGTGTACGAGGAAGCAGAGCTCGCCGTGGACAGCCTGCTATTAAATTGGTGGTGGCCCTCCTGCTGGTAATGCAGCTGCTGCTGCTGCTGCTGCAGGTGCTGCAGGTGCTGCATCTGCTGTTGCTGCTGCTGTTGCTGCTGCTGATACTGCATCTGTAACTGCTGCTGCTGATGTTGCTGCTGCTGCAACGCCTGCTGCTGCTGCTGCTGCTGAGCTGCAAGGGAGGGGTGGTAGGGGCTGGGGGGCATGCCTCCGCCTTGTGGATGCATTTGTGTAGATGTGGGCATCATCGCTGCAGGGAAGCCGGTAGAGGCCTGAATGGCAGCAAGGACCTGTAATTGTGTGTGTGTGTATGTGTGTTCGTGTGTGTATGTGTTGCGTGTGTGTATGTGTGTACGCTTGTGTGCATGTGCACATGTATGGCACCTGTGTAGTGGTTCAGGGAAGCCGCTGGAGGCAGACATGAATGACGGTGGGGGCATTCATGAGTTGTGTGCATACATGAGTTGTGTGCATGTGCATATTCTGTGCGTGCATGTACGTGTGTGTTTGTATGGGCATGTTTTGGCGCGGGAAAGCTGGTTCAGGATTCGATGGCGCTCAGCTGTGTAATGTTTTGTGTGTGTGTGTGTGAGTTTGTGCACGCCTGTGTAGTGCAGTGGCCATGGCTGATGTTAGCAGGGTAGCTGGCAAAGGATCCCTGCGTCTGTATTAATTGTGTATATGATTGTTTGTGTGTGTATGCGCATGTGTGTGTGATGGTCTCTTAACCTGTGTGCTCAAAGCTGAAGTCACATCCGTTTCCATCATAGAAACCTTTGAAATTATATTAAATTGATCGTCACTGTTCAGTCACACTTGGAAGGGCCGCACTGTTACCCCCCCCCCTCCTTGGACTGAAAGGGTCAGCATGCTGACACTCCTGATGGCAGTATAGCAGGGCTGGCCAGAACCATGTGCATTTACTTGGTAATTATTTCATTGAAGCATTGCAATTGATTGCACACATAAATGTTTTAAGTTTCAAATCAAAGGTGCTAGCATTATGGCATCAAACCATTTGCAGCATAAGTGCACTTTCCCAGCCCACCTGAGCGGCGCTCAGGCCTGGAGAGAAGGGGTTGAAGAACTGGCTTGCATTCATTGCACTCGTGACCATCACGTTTGTGGTCATGGCATTGGCGTACTGCTGGCTCAGGCCCTTCAGCAGCAAAGGGATGTGAGTGATTGTGTGTGTGTATGTGTGTGTGTATGTGTGTGTGTGTGTGCGTGCGTGCGAGACAAAGTTATAATTTCAGGCACTCGTGACCATTGCGTTTGTGGTCATGGTATTGGCGTACAGCTGGCTCAGAAATTTGTGTGTGCGGAACAAGGTTAAAATTATAGAACGCAGGTACTAGCAAGCAGGAAGGGACTGTGTGAGAATGTGAGGGTGCCCACTAGAAGGGAGTCCCATATGAGGGGTCGCTTGCACCACGAGAGTGGCCCGTCTGAGATATCCCTGAATGAGGGGTCGCCCCCATCAGGATAATTTGAGTTGCTTCCCGCGCACCAGCAGACAACGCACGCTTTTCGTTTCTATAGTGGCCCCTCCTTTAGCCGCTGCAACTACATGGTCTGCTGCTGCTTAAGATAAACGGTTGCAAGAGTGATAAAAGGTTGCAAGAGTGATAAAATATTGCAACAGTGATGCCGCGTCTACTCACTCCTACACACAAACAATCGAAAAAATTCTGATGTGTGTGGTCCTAGCTTGCTGGCTCAAAACGATCTTGCAATAGCAGAGGCCTCTGTTGCGTACGCTGGTCCGTCAGCTCACACCCACCAGCAGCTAAGGTTTGAAAAAGGGTGAGGGCAGGATGAGGCACAACAACAGGTGGACCGTGGACCCACACAAATTTCAGTTGTAAACTTATTTTTGCCGACTTCAAACCTCAGGTCACAAACGAGGTTGGCCAGAACGCTGTACAGCTTACGTACAGCAGGTTTGGCAGGAATCCTCAAGATGTGCCGTTGTGTAAGGTATACAAGAAAAAACAACCTTGGCCAACCCTGAACATGTGTAAGTGTGTCGGCTCATACATACGAGCGTACGATGCGCATTCATGGTCCTTTACGAGCTTTGTTCCTACCTTCCACTTATGTAATTCAACTGTTGTCCAAACTGCCGGTTCAACTCCATCCACGTCCATAAATGTTATGTAATTTAACTGTTGTCCAGATTGCCAATTAAATTCCATCCACGTCCATATATACTCACCTACATTTAACACCACAGCAAAAGTCCACGCCCACATCAACACCAACGTCAACACCACCCCCTCACCCACGCACGCACCCATTCCACACCCTTCTGGCCCCCTCCATCCCCCCTCCCTCCACGCACACACACAGCTATCACACCCACGCCCCTGCCTGACCTGTGCAGTAGCAGCATCTATCCCCTGCGACACCATACCACCGGGCATCATGGCCCCACTGGCTACATTCATGAGCTGCTGCTGAGCTGCCTGGACTTGCGCAGCCTGCTGGGCCTGCTGCAACTGTGCCATCTGCTGCGCCTGTGTGTGTGTATGTGAGTATATACGTGTGTATCTGTGTGTATGTGTGTGTGTGCCTTTGTGTGCACATGCGTGTGCCTTTGTGTGCACATGCGTGTGCGTGTGTGTATGTGAGAGTATGTGTGTGCAAGTGCGAGCATGCGTGTGTGAGTGTGTGTGGGTGCGCATTTCTGTATGTCTGTGTCTGTGCATGTGCACTGGTGATGTACGCCCGTATAAGCATGCCTATGTGTGAATACATGTACATGCACATGTACACATAAACAGCACACCACCTGCCAAGACCCATCATCAGCCTTTGCAATTACAAGTTGCTGGATGCTTGATACAAGTGTGTGTGTGCGTGCGTGCCAATTTATATTTGCGTTGAAGCCGTTTTGGTTAAATTATAGTCCAGCTTAAACGCATGCCAGGTACACAAACGTATGTGCACGCTCCAGCCCCCACCACCATCCCCACCCCCATTTGTGCCTGCACCTAAGCCCAAGCCTGGACAAAGACACACACGCGCTCACGACACACACACATACACACACTTGAAAGCACACGCACGTGCACATGCGCCACACCTGCGCTGCCTGCTGCATTTGAGCTTGCATTGCTGCCAAGCTCTGTGCCTGCACTGCAGCTGCATTGGAGGAGGGCAGGCCGGCAGGCATGCACATACCTGTGGGTAGATTCACAAGCAGTGAGTGATGCATGGACTGCCGTTGGGTCTAGAAAACATGCCCACACAAACACACACACATATACACACACTTACACACACGTATATACACGCATACACCTGGGGAAGAAATACTAGCAATGTATGTATTCTACGAGTTTGTATCACAACACATTCAGCCTGGCTGCAGATTCAAGTTTGGGTTGGGTTCGGGCTTTCTGACTGCTGTAATCATATGAAAGGCACCTTTGAAACATTGCACACACTTTTGTCAGGTTGCAGTGATCAATGTGAGTGTGAAGAGGAGTTTGAGACGTGTGGTTGTGCAAACAAAAAGGTTGCGAGGGAATTATCAGGAGAGGAGTATCTGTTTTGAGTCTTCTTGTTGGAGACAAATTCGAGAGAGCATGCACGAGGGACAAACATCGGAATGTCCCACGTCTCGCTGTTGCCAAGGCTCACCTGAGAGGATTGCCTGTTGCATTTAAGACGGTTGAGACGCATTATACACAATACAGCAAAAAATCCTATAGACACACACACAGAGAGAGAGAGAGAGAGAGAGAGAGAGAGAGAGAGAGAGAGAGAGAGGGAGTGTGTATGTGAGCGTGCATGTGCACGTGTCACTGTAAAGAAAGAGACGCACGCACCGGGGCCCACAGACGCTGGGAGTGGACTTGACGCAGCTGACACCGTAGCATTTAGTACCGCCGCCTGTAGCGCTGCAGACTGCTGCTGCTGCTGCTGCAGTGCCATGCTTGCCACCGGCAGCCCCATGCTGCCTCCCAGCCCTACGCTCCCTACAGGCACAGCTGCAGGTGCACATACAGTGCAGTGTGTGTATGTGTGTGTATGTGTGTTTATGTGTGTGTGTGCGTGCGTGCATATGTGCTGCAGCAGTGAAGAAAAGAGTGTGTCAGAGTCATAACAAGCCCCCCAGACAGATCCATCCTGCACACACACACACACGAACCTGCACTCGTGGCTGCTATCGCTGCGAGAGGGTTGCTTGCTGCCGCTATCGCAGCCAGGGGGTTGCTCGCAGCTGCAGTTGCAGCGGCAAGGGGGTTGCTTGCAGCTGCATTTGCCGCAGCAAGGGGGTTGCTCGCAACTGTGGTTGCCGCGGCAAGGGGGTTGCTTGCAGGGTGCGCCGCAGCTGTCAACAATGCCTGCTGGAGTGCCAGCGCAGAAGTGGGCACTCCTGCCAGGCTGTTGAGAGGGGCAGCAGCAGCAGGGGCGGCGTTACTGGCTGCTGCAACTAGGGGGGCAGAAGCAGCAGCATTGCTGGCTGCCGCCATCAGGGGGGCAGACGCAGCAGCCCCCAGGCTCATCGCATGTAGAGCATCAGCGGAGGGGGGTGCGCCGGTGAGTGAGGCAGCTGGGGCAGGCAAGCTAGAGGCAGCCAAGAGGGGGTCTACTGTGGTGGCGGGTGCAGCCAAGCTGGCGGCCAGCAGCGGGTCGACAGGGACGGCTGCAGCAGAGGAGGAGCAGCAGTGGCATGTTTTTTACAAAGGGATTTTCAGGCGAAGAACCCTGATCCATGGAATGACTATAGTGTGGTTAGTAATGGTGCTGTGCATAAGGGGCGAGAGGGGATGTTGTAGGGGTGGTGGGGAGAGGGGCGGTCTGGCTAGCAGCTAGGACAAGAGTGTTGATGGTCAAGTTTGTAAACGGACAAGCCGCAAGAAGTGTGATGATGGTCAAGTGTGTCAATGGATTCAGATGCATGGCAGGAGCAGCATTGCAAAAAGTTCGGAGGGGCGGTTTGGCTAGCAGCCAGCGGCAGGTCAAATCAAGGACTGCTGTAGGAGAAGTGAGGAGGGTAAGAGGAAATGGAAGAGGCTGCTGTGTTATGTTGTGTGTTTTGGGGGGGCGGGAGCACAAGCTTTGGCGTGTGGGATTGGATGGGACGTGCTTGCTCGTGATGCTGCTAGCGGGCGCTGGGGTGTAGGCAGCCTTGGCAGCAGTGAAGGAGCAGCTGCCAGGGTCATTCATGTTTGGTAGAAGCTGCTAGGACCATTCATGTCTGTTAGATACGACAAAAAGGTCAGACCCTACTTTGCACAGTAGTATACTGTGCATACTTTGTACATATGCTCAGGAGGTCCTGTGCGTGAGCATGGCGCGGTACCCCACCAGAGAAATCAAGCAGCTCTGAGCACCAACAACAGAGCGGCGCGGCTATGTTGTGTGCTATAACAATGCAGCTGCAATATTGCGAGCGAGACACAGACTTGTAAGGTTTCAAACCCAGCACATACGAGTAGCAGGTACAGCCACGCTGGCCTCAAGCAGGGGTAGTGCACTGGCTGAGTGAGGAGGCAGACCTAATGAGAGGTTGGCAGGAGGGCAGCCTAGTGCCATAGGCAGTGAGCCTGTTGGAAGCCCAAGCCCTATTTGAGTATAGGTTTGTGTGTGTATGTGTGTGTATGTCTATGTGTGTATGTGTGTGTGCATGCGTGTGCATGCGTGTGCATGTGTGTGTGCGCGTGTGCATGTGTGTATGTGTGCTTGTGTGCGTATGAGAGTGTCTGCATACGTATGCGTGCGCGCATGCGTGCGTGTGTGTGCGTGTGTTAGCTCAAAGATGGCACTGCACCTGCGACTGGAGGCAGCGGGACTGGCGACGAAGTGGCGATGGACTGCCTGGATAATGGAGCAGGCAGGGAGGCTGTAGTGTGGAGAGATGGGGATGGTGCCGCTGGTGCTGCTGCCAAGGGAGGAATGGGAGCAGGGGTAGGGGCGAGTGCAGTAGGAGGAATGGAAGTGAGGGCAGGGGAAGCAGCGGGGATAGCTGTTGGTGCTGCTGCTGCTGCTGCAGGGGCAGGGACAGCTGCCAATGATGTGGCAGGTGCTAGCACTGCAGGTGCTGTTGATGCAGGGATCAAGTTTGCAGCGGCCACCTGCAGGTGGAACAGGCGTGTGCCACGCGAAGGTGTGGTGTGTGTATGTGTGTGTAAGTGTGTGTGCATGTGCATATGTGTGCGTGCGTGAGCGTGTGTGTATGCGCGTGTGTGTGCGCATGTAAGCGTAGCATCGCATTTCTGCAGCAAGGAGACCGGCACGCTGGAATGGGATTAATCAATGCTCTCTCCTAATTACTTAATGCAGGGCACTCATGTTTTAATTCATGGTTTTACCTCACACATAGTGAACGGCACGAATAGACACGCACGCACACACACACAGACGCATACACGCGCACTCACAACATACACTCACTTGTACACACACAGGTCCTTCAGCAAGGCGCATGCACTGCTTGCACACATGGCATGAGGAAGGAGGAGTGGTAGCACCCTTGCCCTGCACACACACACACCTGCACCCACATGCAAAAATACACACACACCTGTGACAGGAAGGATGAAGAAGAAGACACTGCGGGCAGAGGGGCGGAGTTGCAGGGCGTCAGGGTGAGGGAGCTGGGGGGGGGAAGGCTGGCTGCAAGTGCCGCAGCAGTGCTCGCAGCTGCTGCTGGGGGCACAGTGCCTGGCAGAACTGCAGCACTCCCTGGTACAGGGATCGGGGGCACAACTGGAGCTGGAGGCAACCCTGGCTGTGCTGCTGCACCTACGAGTTGGGGGACTGGAGGACCGACGGGGACTGCTGGTACTGCTGGTGTTGCTGCTGCGCTGGCAACGCTGGCAGGCAGGTCACTGCTGCCGAGGGGTAGAGTGCTGGGCATCTTGGCGTCCACTATGCCCTGGACGCTGCTGGTGGGTGCAGGCAGCCCAGTTGCCAGTTTTGTGGGGCCTGAGGCGGAGGAAGTGCCCTCCAGGCCCACACTCACTGTGTGTATTTGTGTGTGCATGTGTATGTGTGTGTGTGCGTGTGTGTGTGTGTGCGCACGTGTGTAAGCGTTAATGCATTTGCTCATTGTGTTTTGTTTATGCTCTGATTCCCATGTGCTTGAGAAGATGTATGTTTGTGTGTTCCAGCTTGACAAGCGTTGTGCGTACGCACATATGATGAGTGAGCAGGCGTGCTTTGCTTGGGTGCTATGTTTGGTAGCCATTTTTGTTGCTTTAATTGCGCACAAGCCATAAGCTTAAGAGGCTACACTCACCTGTAGGTGCAGTGGTAGGCGGGTGGACCGGAGGGAAACCCCTGCACATATGTGCATAAGTATTATGTACAAATGCATGTGTGTGTGTGTATGTGTGTGTGTGTGTGCGTGTGTGTGTGTGTGTGCGTGTGTGTGTGCGCGCGTGTGTGTATGTATGAGAACCCCCTGCACATGTGCGCAAGTGTTTTGTGCAAGTGCAGGTGTGTGTGCGTGTATATAAGAACCCCCTGCACATGTGCACAAGTATTGTGTGCACGTGCATGTGTGCGTGTGTGCGTGTGTGCATACGTATATGGGAACCCCCTGCACATATGTGCACAAGTATGGTGTGCAAGTGCATGTCAGCAACACGTTGTGGAGCACGAGCCATGCATGTAGCTCAACGCTCTCGGGGAGTGCACTTTGTGTGTGCGTGTGCGCGTGTATGTGCGTGTGCGCGTGTATGTGCGCGTGTATGTGCGTGTGTATGCGCGCGTTGTGAGCAACAGGTATGTACTACAAGCACAGCGTGCATCAGAAGGTGCAAAGGCACGCACTGAACACGCTGAAAAAATCAGGGATCATGGCAAGCAACGCGCAACAAGCGATACTGTGCACGCGCATGTATGCGCACACACACAACACACACACGCACGCGCGCACACAAGCACACACATTACAATCACCCCCTTATCTGCTGCGATTTATTTTCACCTGCTGATTGTATGAAACAGCCCCGGCACCACGGGCGCCGCCGTAGTGGCAGCGGCCACAGTGTTTGCTGCCAGAGGTGGTGCGCAGCAGGCCTCCAGCGGGTGTGCAGGAGGAGTGGCAGTGGCAGCCGTGAAGGGTAATTGGCTAGGGGGCACTTGGCTGAGGGGGTTGCCCAGGGCTGCTGACACCGCGGAAGGTGTAAGAGCCGTACCGTTGGGGGCCGAGAAAACTGTGTTGGCAGCAGATGGGAGGAGTGCGTAGCTCGTGGTGAGGGAGTGGTCGGCAGGAGGCGGCAGTGGGTTTGGGGCGAGGGGGTTGGAGTATGGGTCTAAACTGGCAGGGGGTAGTGGGGTGGAGTAGGCGGGCAGACTGGCATGATGCAGTGGGCTGAAGGGGAGTAGGGGGTTGCTGATGGCGGTCGAGTAGGGTGGGGGCAAGGGGTTGACGAAGCCTGTGGGCGCTAGAGGGTTGGACACAGCTGCCATAAGGGGGTTGGGGGAGGCCCCTGATGCGGCGGCAAGTGGGTTGGACAGTGCTGCAAGCAGAGCGGCGGAGGTGGCGGCTGGGTTGCTGAGGAGGGGTCCACTGGTGCCTGCAAGGGGTAGAGTCAGGTTGGGCGAGGGGCAAGCGGTGTTCAATTTGTGTGTGTACGCGCACATGTGAGGGTGTGTGTGAATGTGTGTGTGTACGTTTATGTGTGTCTGGTTGTCGGCTTAACTCCTTGACTACATACAGCCCGGCTTCGCACCAGTGGTGAGTCTGCGTACACAGGCTCTTACCTGGAAGGGGGTTGGGTAGAAGGGGGTTGAGGTTGGGGAGGGGGGAGGGAGGGAAGGGTGCGGAGGAAGGCAGGGGGAGAGAGGGGATGGGTAGGCCGGCGGATGCAGAGAAGGCGGCAGTGAGGGCGGCATCGGCGTTCCTCATCTGTTGCTGGTAGGCCTGCGTCGATAAAGGCGGCGGGCTTTAAAGGAGGGATCATGGAACAGCGTTTGGAGAAGGGTTTGAGAGGGGAAGAGGGAGTTGGGAGGTCAGAGAAGTGCAGGCGTGGTTCAAGAGTGAGTTATGAGGGCATTGAAATTCAGGGAGCAGGTGTGTGTGTGTGTGTGTGTGTGTGTGCGTGCGTGCATGCGCGTATGCGTTTGTGTGTCTGCGTGCACGTGTGTGCGTGCATGTAGAGTGTGTATGTGTGTTTTTGTGGTCAAGCGGTTGGGTAGGGGATCTGGCACTGTCCTTTTCCTAAGTACCTGGTTCCTGATGAGAAGGAGTTTTAGGGTATTTGGTATTTGGCATACCCCAGGGATGGGAAATACGATGTTTCCGTGTCATACGGAATACGTATTCAACACCGTATTGATCGTTTGTAAAGCTTCTTTCTTAACGCGGTGGGCGTTCATTTCACTTTCTTTTCAGACTGATTCACGAAGGGCACATGAAGGGCCACGCAGTGGAGGCAAGCACAGCTGAACACTGCATCCGCATCAAGGTGCTGTGCATGGCTAGGCAAAAAAGTACGCGCTACATCTGCACGAGCCACAATTGGCGTGTTTAAACAAGGCACTACAGTCGGGTTATGCGTACTGTCAGCAGCATGTGATTGCTGTAACTGCTGACTGTAAGTGCCTGTGGCAGTAATTAGTGTCTGACTGGCATCATCTGGCAGTTAGACCTTGCCTGTCTTCAGGGCCCAAGGGGGGTTGGACTCCACACTGGGTCTAAGCTGGGTATGGAAATCACAATTCCATTGTTGCTGGGCAAAAGCAATCCTATTGGCCTAACGTGCCTGGCAGCCAAAACAGCTTGCGGCAGACAAATTATAGGCTGAGATGAAGACACACGCATACATACAATCCCACATGCGTACACGTACATACATGCAGACGCAAACTTACACACCACCTCCTGTCCATCAAATACTTGGTCTGAGGCGAGGGAACACAACACAGAACAAATGTGACATAGAACATAGAACTGATGGACGCCACATACCTGCAACGCCGCATTTTGCACATGCAGTTGCTGCTGCTTCTGAGCTATCTGCTGTTGGTCCTGCTCGTTGGGGCAGCCAAGTGACAGTTGCTGTAATGCGTCAACTGATTCCTGTCATGAAACCGGGTAATGGTAGTATTCATTCTACATGCAACAGTGAGTTATTGCCTGAGCGATTGCTGACTGTAATTGGAACACACCAGTGCATCAGTGCATGTGTGCAGTTGTGCATTCATGCGCGCATGTGTGCATGCGTTTGTGTGCGTGCGTGCGTGCATAAGCGCATGTGTGTGCGTGCATATGTTTGTGTGTGTGTGTATGTGTGTGTACGTGAGTGTGTGTGTGTGTGTGTGTGTGTGTGTGTGTGTGTGTGCGCGCGTGCATGTGTATGTGTTTGTTTGTGAGTGTATAATACGTGTGTGTGTGCATGTATATGCGTGTGGCATGCATGTGTGTGTGTGTGTGTGTGTGTGTGTGTGTTTGTGTGTGTGTGAGTGTGTGTATGTGTGTGTGTGTGTGTGTGTTTGTGTGTGTGTGTATGTGTGATGAGCGCGATTCACCGCATGCAGTGCTACATGTTCCTTTTCATTCACTACAACTCGTACCTGCAAAACCGCGTTTTGATTCAAAGCTTCACTGGCAGGCACGTGAATCCCCTCCATGGCAAGTTGCAGGGCTGCTTGACCTATAAGAAGCACCTTTCTCGCGAATCCCTTGGCATGTTCCTTGCAGTTGTTAGAAAATTTTGGGGGGGCACATGAACTTATATATTTATTAAACAGTTTTTCCGAAAAGCTCTTGGGTGGAGCATCTGCGTCGTAAAAATGAGCAAGCCCATGTTTTTGTCTTTTCTTCGTGTTTCCACACACGAGTAGTGACGGACGAGCGAGCATAATTTCTGCCAACCACCTATCCAATTCGTGCTCATACCCGCAAATAATCACAAATTTTCTTATTTTATTGAATTGCAATAGTACGAAAGCAGCTAAAAAGTGAAATCTCCATGGCATCACTTGCTTTTTTCAAGCTTGGGTAGTATCTCCAGTCGTAGTCTAACCCCGCCCCCCGTGTAGAGTCCAGGCTCCTCTGGGCAGGGCTCCACGCGTGCGGGGAGCGGGCCTGCGGAGGTGCTGTTAATTATAAAGCTCCCAACTTTTTTGCGATGCAAGCCTAATATAAGCTTGGAATTCCTCCATCATTTCCTTGGTCCTCACAACTGCTCTTCCTTCTTAGTTTTGCACAAATTTTGTGCCTTCTGCTTATAGTATAGCAGCTGCTTGTGATCAGACCTTGTAAGGTTCATCGCCATTTCACGATGCAAACAAAACAGAACCGCAGCGCTGCTCACCAGAGCTGACGCAGCAGGCCTTTTAATGGTCAGGCGACCGGCACTGCGCACCCTCCTTAGCAGGGCCTGCGTTGCCCCAAGAGTTTCTGCCCTGCAACGAACCACGTACGCCATGGTGCAGTAATGGTCATCCCAAGTGGACAGGAGGCTGCCTATTCTACCTCCTGCTGTGATAACAAGACAAGAAACCTGCTGAGTTCACGTCTGCCAATAAAAACACCCGTTTGGAACACCTAAATTAGCAGAGGGGAATTACCGAGCAAGTGTTCAAAAATACTCCCCTTTTTGTGCATCTAAGGGGCAACTACTCATGCCTCTTCATCAAAATGAAACCAATCCGGCTTTCAATATAAGCTGTTATTAAAGGGGGGAAAAGGAAAAAAGAAAAAGAACGCAGATTGTGTAAACACTACCGGCATGAATTAGGAATGATGTTGTTTGGTGATCTGCACCACCCCATGGATGCAGAGACACACGACATCCCACCTGGAGAATAAAAATAAGAGAGGCTTTTCAGTGGGATCAGGTGGTTGGGAGGCAGTAGCCTGCACACCACCAGGATTAATGCTCGTATATTTGTGGGGGTTGTATTCAATGTCTCATCTCATTTTTGTTGCGGATCTGATGGCATGTAGGCTTTATTTTCCATGAGTGCTGTGGCGGAGTTCGCGGTGGAGGAGCTTTACGATACTCGGCGAGCGAGCTTGGAAGGCAAGATCCAGGTTGGAATCATTCCTATCTGTGTCTCCTCGGATGGGCGTAAAATTCCTTGAAAAAAGAAAAGACTACGCAGGCAGTGAAAGCCACTCCCCACACTAAATAAGAAAAAGGAGCCACTTTGGTACTGAGTACCGTAGAGCTCCTCCCCCGCGAAAAGGAAAGGGAAAATTAATGGGGATCAGGAGGGTTGCAGGCTTGGCCTGAAACCGGCTCTTGATGAGAGTTGATAACAGTACTGGAAAGGGCACGCCTGGTATGGACAAGTTTAGCAGCAAAGTTCACAGAGTGCACATGGAGCTTGGAGGCAAGCTTCTTAACTCTTTGAGAATCGAGACCCAGTTTTTTGAAAGGCTTCAGAGTGTGGGTGTTGTAGATGGTGCCGCCCACACCCAAAAGGATGATGTGGAGAGTAACTGAGGCTCCTTGGAGAATGTTGCAAAGGTCTTTGTGCTGTTCCTTTGCGGCGTTCAGCTGGTTCTGAGGTCTGGTGTCCTCTCGTATACAGCTGTACACAAGGGGAGAATACACACTAAACGGGCGGCAGCAACAAAGTGCATGAACCAGATAGATAATCGGCAGTGGGAATTTATCTTGTTTTATAAGTTGATTGTGCCAGTCAGATATTTTCCCATGCCTTCGGACCAAGGAATACCCCCAACGTGGAAAACCCAATCAAAGGCTCGGTTTGCTAGCTTCAAACAGTGATGTGATTCTGCAGGAGGACATAATGAAGCTCGTAAGGGTGGCATTGGCCAGCAACCGTTAATTGTTGGATTTGATATAGAACTTGGAAGTTTAGTGTACACTATACCCCCTGCTTGCTGCCTTATCACTGCCAGATTAAGAGGAGCAGCACTACGCGTACGACCGTTTCTGGCCTTAATCAAGTCCTCTCCTCTTCTCGCGTAACCACTTGCAACTCAAATTCTCAACAGCTTGCTAAAGACAAGAAACTGAATCCAAACCAGTGAGAGGTTCACCTGATTGCGTTTAAATTTTGTGAAGACACTAGGCCTGACCCCCAAGAACTCCAAAAAGCCAAAGCACAGCACAGCGTGCTTATCGCCAACCTAAACAGACAAAAATATAGGGAAGTCAAGCTCCACGTGATCCTCGTTGGAGTTATGGGGACTACCTACAAACTACAAAGACTATACAGACAAACCTCTGGCAGACCTTAATGTGGATTACCATAAGATTAAAAACATGACACACAAACTGAACGAACACTCCATCAGACATGCATCTGCACTCATAAAAACAAGGTATGCTCTGCAATATAACACAAGCAAAACAGTCAAGGATTGGGTCTGGGTGCTACGGCACACAACCCCCCTGACCCACATTAGTTTCTTTTTAACTGTTTGCGCAAGTGGGGGGCTGCCTGGTGTGGGCACCTAAGTAAACCCCTCCCTTAATCATGCTGGCTGTGTCATCACTACCAGCGGAGTCTTTTTCATTTTAGGCTCTTGTGTCTTATGCTGGCATTCTATTGGCTTCCAGATGACCAAATCCACCAGAATGCTAGCATGAGACACAATGATTCATGTTTGCCGAGACCGGCGAAGCGGCGCTTAGAGGGCCTGTACTGGTTTGGCTCTCAGAGCGCTAAGGTAAATACACTTTTACCTATGGTTTGGTGGGTCTGCTGAGACTATAGAGTGTAGGTTAGAGTGATGGAACTGTTTCCAGCACTGACCTTTCTCAATCGTCAGACAAACCATCAGGCGAGCCTTACAACACAACCTCCCAGGCTCTGTGCAGCTGCTACCACGACATGTGTGGCTGCTAGAGCAGCCATTTTAAACAATGAGGAAGGAAGTGTGGTATGTTGTGTGCCTAGCTGCACTGACTGCCATGTTAAGAGCTAGGGGTATGATGTTTAGCACGCTAGCCAGGACAGGCTTAGAGCCCGCAGTAGTAGAAACTAGGGCAGTTGATCTTCTCCTCGCAGCCTTAAAACTTTGCAGCCTGCCAAGGTAGTGCCTCCAGTTTCTCTGACATAGGCCAGGCTCACCCCTTTGTGTATGCTAGGCCAAACGGCTCCTTAGCAGTTTTACCGCAGCTCCCTCCCTAGCGTGTCTGCCACTTTGCTCTAAGTATAGGTTGGCCTGCGTTCCCTTGCTCTTGGCTCTTAGTAGAACAACCCGACTCTTGTTATCTAAACCTTTAGCTCTCTGTACTCCTTTCTTGTCTCCTAGAATGGGATCATAATGCTGAGAGTGACGTGTTTATTGGTGCAGCTGCGTTTTCTATAAAGGAACTCTCTCCTCTTTGGGTTATGTTGGAGTTGGTTTTGGCGCACCAGTCATCGCAATGGCTTAGCTGCTTTTATCCTGGATTACTCTTAACTTCCCTAATTTGTATGTTGAGTGCCTCGCGGTGCTGTAGCTAGATCAGCCCGTTGCCTTCCTTCCTCTTTACTAGCCCTGTCTTCCTAAACCTTGTTCTTTTTTACGTACGCACCAAAGTACGCAGGCTTTCCTTCTTTCTTTCTTTCCCGTGCTACTTGACCTTCTCGTATACGTTTTGCCCTTCTTCTCATCACCCTGGTTGTCCCCCCTACATTCTGTTATCGCTTCCAGCCTGCCTCCCTTGCTTCCTTTTTATCTATCAGCTTTCAGTTCGTGTCAACTTTGTAGTAGGGAGTTTGCTATCTCCCCTTGACTTATGTAATACGCCATCATCATCAACAAGCCACACTCCCACAACTAAGTCGCGTTAATCATTGTTCAATTTCGCTTCTAGCTGTCACCTTCGTTACAGACAAATTTGCACTGACTGTGACCAGTTTTTGATTAACTCTTATTAATACTTTGTCCAACATACATGGCTGCCGGTGACCCCTTTTGTATACCCTTTGTAACTCTTCAAGAGGTACTATTGTGTGAGGACTTTAGAATCATCAGAACGCTGCAAGTAACAGCACAAAGATCTCTGGGGTATAGATGACACCATTCTCACTCTGGAGGATTTTAAGGAACTGGCTCTTGCTTCTTAAAGCTAATAATATTGCATCCAAGCCCCATGTGCATTCTGCCAACTACACTGCCAAACCTAACCCTTGCTTGCCAGGCGTGCTCTCTCTCTCTCTCTCTCCCTCTCCAGTACCATTCAATAAGTTATTACCAACCCTCATCATGAGCAGGTTTCAGGCCAAAGCCTGCAACCCTCCTGATGATGATCCTTGCTGATTTTTTAAAACTATTCTGTGGCGGAGCAGCTTTATCTTACCCGGTACTAAAGTAGTTCTTCGTCCTTAATCATTGTTGAAAGTGGAACAGCTTTATTTTGCCCGGTATAGCATAAAACTGCCCTCGCTGGCGGATATAGCTGTGTAACCCTTACCCTTACCCTTTGCCCGGTATTAAAGTGGTTCCTTGTCCTTCTTAATAATTGTTGGGAGTGGAATTTCTGCTTGCTTAGATGATCTGTATTTCGCTGAGTTCAGCTAGATAGTGTAGAAGGCTGTGATAAGAATGAACAGTACAACAGGTCAGATGGTTCTGAAAGCCACCCAATTAATAGACTTCTGGTCGTAACTACTAGCTTGGGTTCTGTCCTACTGACGGTTTTTTGGTGCACCTAGTTTTATCGTGGTGTACCTAATCTTGGAGGGATTTCTGACTCATTTGGAATTTGTTAAATATATACATAGTCACTGGGTTCATATATACATGAAAGGGAGATCAAATTTGACAGCATAGAAATGCAAAGTGTTTATATAGACAGACAGACATTCACAATTCACAGAAAGACAAAACCTACCGTGGAAAGATAGATCAATCGGATTCTTTGTGTTCCACGTTTTCAACCTAATCATCATTGTTCAACAGAATTGCAAGCTCTTCAGGTCTACAAACTCATATAATGTGCACATTTGCAACAGCCATCAGCATCTGTGTATGCTCCTTGCACAAACATCACGTAAATAAGCTCTTTGCCAAAAGTCTTTTCAAATATTGCACACAACTAAAACAAGCAAACCGTTTTTCCATCTTGTATCTTCTCGATTCCAGGCATCAGCTCAGGCAACAACAACATTTAATGCCCGATTCAAGTTCATCCTTGGTCATTATAGCCTTTCTGTTCGTGCACATTGCTTGAGACTTTTGTATTACACATTCACATCTACCTGCTCATTGCATTCGAGCGAGAAGTCTGTCGGGTCGGGAATGTTTCCTTGGTCAAGTTTGCAGGTCCTGATCTCAGTTTGATTGCTCTGTGAAGCGCAGGTGACGGAGTGATGTTGAAAATTCTGCTATTTCTTTACAATCATTTGGAAGCATCAAGTAGACAGGGGTATCAGCTCCACTTGCTGCATGCATTGCTTTTTTTACTGTACTACCTATGCCCTCTCATTTAAAGTGGGTGTTCAAAGGCTTGTGCCTTATCAGCAGCAAACTTTTGAGCAAAACGCGACAGATTGTCAAAAAGCAAGCTGCGTTTCATATAGATTGTTCGACACCCACCTTGATTTTCATAGCTGCAGCCGCGCATTCACCGCGGCAATAGTTGGGGGGATGAACCACACAGCTTTCAAGGCTTTTCCTGGGGGACCATTTAGGGCGCTTGCCACTAGGTGTGAGGATAAGCGTACGCAGATAATTTACTTCGTCCTGCAATTGTTGGTTGTATACATATGTGTGCTTGTATCTGTGTTGTTCATCAGACAACTTTACGGAAGTCACACACCGGCAACAGCTGCATGCGCCCTTTCTCCTAGGTACAAGCAGACACGAGCCCAAAAGGTTGCACACCTGAACATGAGCCACGTCTGTCTTCAGCTCGCAATTGGTGACTGTTGTGGCTGCCAAAGACGCGTGGTTCTCGTCCCTCAATCGATCTGTAAGAAAGAAAGGCAGGAAAAAGGAGAGTTAAAGGGTTGTGAAGATCTTGCATATGCTTCACGGAAGCACAATGACTCATATAGTAGGCTCTGGGTGGCACATAGTATTTGACCTGCTTCTTGCCAGGGCTTCCCATACACATAAAGTGCCCATACACATACAGTACCTTCAGAGTCATGTATCACTTTAGTCAGCTCTCTGATGATCTTGTCGGCAATGCCATCCATGTAGTTTTTAATTGCTTGAGTGGACACAGCCGTGTTGTGCGAGTCCAGCTCAGCAAGCTTCAGCGTGTCTCCCTCCTGTTGTTTGATCATCACAGAAGCAGAAGGGAGGAGGGGGAGTTGTCTATGAATGGCAATGACTAGTTTCAAAAGAGCAAGTTGTGCATATGGATGAGATACCACGCACAAAATCAATGCAATTATCAGTCATAGCCCTACCCTATTAGACCAAAGAATTAGTAATTCCCTCCAGTAGTAATTTTTACTCGTTTGTCTCCAGTAGCAACAACGCTTGATTGCGAGGCTACATCAAATGGAACTTTGGTGCGCTTGGAACTTTTGGGAATGGGATTTGGCACGTTCTGGGGGCTTGGGCTTGGGGCTTGTGGCAAGCATTTCTCTGAAACACTTCCCCTCAAAAAACGCTGGCTTATAAAAATAAAACACGTCATCAGAAACTGGCATCTAAACCATCTTTATCCCTGGCAAAGAACCTCATGCACACATCAAACACTCTCCTGCACAAGCCGAGAGGTGCGTCTACAGGGATCAATAATCTCATCATGACACCTGATGCATTGTGTCTGCATCAGGACATCCTTTCAAAGTCTTTCAGCTTTCAGCACGGGAGGAATGGCTGACGCAACTAGCTAGGAAACAAAACGTCTCATTAAAGGAGAGCCAAGACAGATCTTTTACCTGTTTTACTTTGAGCTGATAACACTGTAGCACATTCCTGTAGCACTTACCACCTGCTCGCCAACTGACTTGTCATTCTGCAGTGTCTGCATAGCGGCTTGGGCATTGAATTCTGCTTGGCCATCGGCAATAGCGGCGTCAAACTCATCATATTCTATCAAGGTTTCCTGTGTGTGTTTGTGTGTGTTTGTATGTGTGTATGAATGTGTTTGTGTGTGACAAGGAGGAAGAGCGCACTTTTAAAATAGAAAATACACAGAGAAATGACACTGCTCAGATGCTAATAATATTACCACGGCAGCAGACGGGCGCTGCAGATTATAACACCAGCTATTCAACACAGGCCTTGGTTAAGACAGCAAGTGATATGACCTACCTACACAATTACGCTTGTATTCAGCTGGAGGGCAGAGGGGCAGAGTGTTGTGAGCTTAGGTACCTACCTCTACAAAGAGCATTGCGAGGGAGAGTCCCATGTCAACGTTGGGGCATGCTGCCTCTGCAGGTATACTTCCGGCTCCTACGTGAACGGGTTCAGTGAATGAGTGTCAGATACGTGTTGTTTATTTCATTCTAAAACGTGCAAGTGCTGTTGTGTGGGGGGTTCTAGGGTTAACCTTTCATTGAACATGCCTTCATGACAATATAGAGCTCAACTCACCTATTCCCATCGGAGCTGTGATAATTTGCACCACCTTTCCCATGGAACAAACTCGGGTCTGTTGGGCACAGCAAACAAAGGAATCCGTGTTTAGCAAGCAATTTAAGGACAAACGATGCACTGTAAGCCTTGGCAGGAATGAAGCAGATGGAAGGAGGACACGGTTGCTGTAGACAAAACATATCAATGTATTGAGGGATCTGACAAACTCTGGACAAGCGTGACTGCTCCGGCTCAAACGTAAACAAAGGAGCTCCACAAGTAAATACACCTCTCCCAAACAATCTTTTCACTTACTGCAACGATATAGGAGGCTTTCAACCATCGAAGGCTCATTTTGAGCGATAGCTTGATACCCTTATCGGTTGGGGTCCCCACATTCGCTGCATTCTTGTACACAGTCTTTCCAAAGAGCGTTTCATCTGTACCAAACAGCAAAGAGTGGACAATGTCTGGGCATGTTTGAAGTCGTGTGTGTGGCTTGTGTGTGTGAGGCATAAAGGGTTTGCCTACCAGTAGACACAAAAGCAGTGCATATTGCTGCCTCCCTTGATGAAGAACAGAGGACAGGCAGCTTGTATTGCAGCTATAATGTTTGCATGCTCAGAAATAAGATGAATTCCCTCGTGCGACAGCATCACTTATTACTTACCAACATCGTACTTTGGCTCGCCTCCATAGCAGATGGTGGCTCGGGCTGATCTTCCTTTGGGATTGCCTTCGTAGTCATACATCTCAGAGTTACCAGTTTCCTGTGACAATTTGGAATTTCGATCCAAATTCAACTTGACTTCCTGACATATGATTGTCAAAAGACAAATTGCAGCCAAGAGTGTAAAATTGCTCGCGCAACCCTTGTTCCACAGAGTGTCAGCACGGAGATCTATGTATGTACGCACCATGCATTCACCGTTGTTCTGCGTTTGCAGCAGCTTGCGTGCCTGCTGGCGTTCCCCCTGCACAGTTACAGGTAACATTGTGATTGCAGGTACCACAAGTGTGACGGTACATTCAGAGATTGGGCCATTGACAATTGACATATAACTACTAGGCACTGAACGTGAGCGGTTCGGGATTGCAGGTTACTAGTTTTATTTTTATATTAATAATGCTCGGCTTTCTGTGGATCTATGGTGGGTGCTGCTACACAGAGGAAAATCTGGTTTGAGTCCCAATTAACCTATGCTAAAGCATTCAACCAGACCTCCTCTTGCTTACCGTGTCCTCCAGAAGATCATCCAGACTGGAGACCTGGCCATTCTTGTCTGTGTAGTGCATTACGTACATGTGTTTAAGTGCAATGATGGCAAATATCAGACTTCTTTTGACAAAGGTGCAGCGTAAGTGAACGACTAAGGGGACCACCAACCTGCCCTTTTCCTTCCTTTGAGCTTCCTTTCTTTGACTTTCTTGCTCTGCATCACGCCGCAAATTGTGTCCACAGTCTCATCGTCTGTATGGTGCAGAAGTTGAGTTGCAATGTTACAAGATTAAACATAAAGCCAGAATTGCAGTGTGCAAATAAAATGTCGCTGCTTCCTTTCACTTACCAAGTCCAGGGGAGAGATCTTCGCCAAATGCACGCTTTTCTTCATCTGACTCCTCCTCGAAGCCCATACTGTCGGCAATAATTTGGTCCTCGGCTGCGATGACGGAAAAGGGTATGTAAAATAGTTGTGTTTTTAAACAATGCGCACTTTACCACTTTTCAAGGTTGATCACTATGTCCTTTGTCCTATGTCCTATGACCTATGTCTAGAAGACTTACCTGCAATTTCCTGCTCAATGCGCACCAGCTCTTCATCCTCAGCGCGATCAATTTCATCGCTGCACTTCTCTGAACGGTCTGATTGGCCAGGGGACGGGTTACCCATCATCCTGACATGTACAAAGAAAGGGAGGCAGACTAAGCTGGAAATTGTTCTATCATGGCTGTAATCTTAGCCCCTACTGCCGCTGGATTTACGAGGATATGACATGACATTCCTGCGTGATGCCCCCCCAAAACACGCGTCCAAACCATTATGTGACCGTTGATGCAGGTGTTCTTGTACAGTGTTTAAATCACGCACCGTCTTGCCATCCAGAACAGGAGTCGTCTGCCTTCCGCCTCCTGTTCTGTGGAAACATTATCGGCATCACCTGCAGTTGAAGAGGGCGCCTAAATTTACAGAGCTTGCTGGTAGTCACCTAAGATTGAGTCGACCTTAACTCCTAATTGAGGAGCACGACTGTCGTATGATCACTAGCTATATGTGCCTGTAATTGCAACCTCGTAAACTTACCATAAGGGGGAGGGGGAGGCTGGGGGTCGCTTGAGCCGGGGCTATTCCCAGGGCTGCTGCCAGAATTTCCGGGATTGTCTCCAGAGTTTCTGGGGCTGTTTCCGGAGTTCCCTGGGCTGCCGTACCGGTTACCGATGGAAAAAGCAGGTGGTCCCTCCCGAGGTGGCTCTGTAAAGTCTGTAGGGCAGATAAAGGAGGAATAATTAGAAATAGGTTGGCGTGAGGGAAGGGGAGATCAAGCTATTGCAGCACAATGCTGGTGTGTGTTGCACGAGCGCAATACTTGCCCCCCTTCGCAACGGGCAGGTGTTGGATAAAGAAGACAGGTGGATTTGTGTTGATCGAAAGTTGGATTGCTGGAGAATTCGCCAAAAGAACAAGTACGTTACCAGGCAAATAAGCACAGATTAGACCACTCACTGACAGGGGCCCCGCAAGTGGCATTAGCTACGTCTCTCTGGACAGCTTCTGTGTTTCTCCGGGCTCTTTTCAAGTTTTGCAGCTCCAGCTTTTTAATCTCTAACTCAGCCTGTTGTGGATACAATCAAATGCAGACTTGTAAAATGCTGGCAATGTGTAGTAACGTCTGTATTATAAAAGTGAAGCGCTCTGCTCATCAAGAAAGGTTGCACATGCACGAAAACCACGATTGTAGCTTGTGCACTCACCCTTTTCCTGCCCTTCTCGCCTGGGCCGCGACGGATCTTCTGTCTTGTTGAATTTGTGTCCCTTTCAAATTCTGTAAGTGAAGGAGGGTTCAGCATCAGCCTTTGTTTTTAAATGAACAGGAACTGCAGGCAATTAAAGATCAATTAATTGCTCAGCCAAAGCTAATTTTATTGGTTTGACCGAAAGCAATTATCAGGGTTTAATTCTAAACCCACCAGTCATGCAGTCAGTAAAACGCATAGCACGGTCTGCCTCCTGCAAAATAAGGAAGGGAGGAGGGGGTTTTCAACAGTGCTGCTGCTGTATCTTAAGTAGTGCTCAAAAGTATTGCTGCTGATCTGAGCTGCTAGCCTTACATATTGAAAGATGAAGGTGAGAGTAAATCAGCCAAATAAACAAACCTCACTAGTCAGGCGCCTGCGGACTCCGCCGCGCCAATTTCCACCGCCAGGTAGTGAAGCCAGTGCAGAGAGGGAACTGGCCGATGCCAAGAGTGCTAATAAAAGGTAGTAACCCTGCGTCCGGAGATTAAAGACCAATTCATACATCACGGCAGGTATGTATCATTAATGGTCAGCAGAAATGGAAGCAGGTCAGTGCAGCGTGCCAGGTCCATCATCAACCGTTGGCTATGGTGATGCATCATCAACCGTTGGCTAACAAGATAGAGCTTCCAAGGACAGCCGAGCTTCCTGCCAGGTGCCACTACTACAGTATCAACCGCTAAATGATGCTTGATGGCAATTCGAGTGCAAGCTACCTGACAATCAAGGTGAGGGGAGAGTCAAATCTATCTCACTCATCAGCAGGGAAACGGGTTCTTCAAAAACCCGTTTCCCTGAGTGTTTCAAGGTTCTCCTACTGCTTCTAGCTTCTAGCGCAGGTGGTTGCTTAACGGCAAAGTTGTGCAGCAAAGTTGTGCGATTGATGAAGCATGAAGCATCGATGTGTTGCGTCGAGAGGCGACGAGCAGATGTATAATGTAGTGATGTGTCGTGCAGGTCCGGGTGGATTACAGTGCGTCCCTTGCATGGGCGTGCTGGATGCAAGGACGATCGGGTCATCAGAGGTGCATGGATGCAAGGACGATCGGGTCATCAGAGTGCACAAGGGAGAGGTGGAACGCGATCGTGCATGCATGCAGAGAAGCAATCAGCAGCAGCGGGGCATGCAGCAGTGTCCTACCATGACGCGACGACGGGCCGTTCCAGGCCAATGGGGTGGGGTGAGTTTTCAATATTTTGATTATGAAGGGGAAAGGAAGGTCGAATATGTGGTTTTGGTGGTTGGAAGCGGACTCGAAGCTCACTTTTTCATGTGCTTTTGTAGGCTTTATTTAATCACCGTGCATTTGCACACGTCTAACTGGCTGGCGTAGCAGTGGGTCGTCACTCTCTCACCACTCTGCTTGACAAACAAGGTAGTAGCTTTATTTCAAACACCACACGAATGAGCGTCGTGCACCGCTTCTTGCATTGGTTGCATGTAGTCATGCATAATCATTTCAGCTGTTGGGTCAGTGCCACAGTCGCACACTAATACTGCTGCAACTAAGCTTAAACATGATGATCTCCTTCCCACTGATGATGCAGCAACGATGGCCTACCCACAATCAGACATGCAAGCGCAGTTGGAACTCGAGAAAGTCAAACTCGCGCAGATGCAGCTGCAAGCCGGGCAAAATGGAGGCATGGCTAATAGCCAGTTCAGCGCATATATGAACTCCCCACCAATGCCATACCCTGGAATGCCCGTAGCACAAAATGTGAGTAGTTCCAGACTAATGTATCACAAGTATCTAGAGGTTGATTTGAAGCACGTGCACACGCAAGTAGCGTGACATCATGATGAATCCAAGAATAATACAAGCAAGCAAGGCCCTGTTAAGAGGGGTTATCACAAAGAAGATGCAAAGGAGTAGTCTTCCCTGCATTGTACTGACATGACACGATCAAATCCTCAAATACCTAATAAAATGTGACATTCATGTTCCGCGTTAACTTGTGTGTGTGTGTGTGTGTGTGTGTGTGTGTGTGTGTGTGTGTGTGTGTGTGTGTGTGTGTGTGTTTGTGTTCCAGGTAGAAGGGCCGCCACCTGGAGAAGTTTTGATAGGGTACCAACCGACTCACGTGGTATGTCAATGCGGAACTGCACGGTGAAAATATGATACATTTGTCAGATCCAATTGTCCTTTTTGCAGATGTATGGACACACACAAACACGTGCAAGCACACACCACACACACACACACACATACACACTCTACAGACGCATACATCTATATACATAGGTACATTATTATGCACACTCCAAACACGCACACGCGCACATGCACACACATGTACAAACACATACAAACACACATAAACAATGCACACACAGAAGCACACACACACACACATACAGAGGCGTTGTGGAGCGAAGACCTGGGTTGTGGCCATTTTTGCCTGTCTGCCATGCATTGCTTTGTGTCCGATCGATTTTGAAGCAGAGTCGACCCCGGTGCGTGCATACATACTGTTGCATCGTGCCACAGTAACTTTGTGCCAACAACAAACTGGCGTTTACTCGTGCCACTGCGTGACTCTCTTTTTGTCCTGCAACTTTCTTATAATGGTGTAGCGTAGCGGCCTCAGCTCTGATACCAAATGTAGCGTAGCGGCCCAAAATGGTTAACCCGGAGAATGAGCGTAATTAAAAATTGCACTTTATTTATGCATGTTACGAATGGAAGCCAAATTCACGCTAAAACTCTCGATACCACCCCTGTGATCTGTTCAAGCAGTCAAATATTTACCCCTCCACCACAAGCAACATGACCCTTTGCATTACTGGAACAAAGATGCCCGCTTTGAGCTGCTTCCTTGAAATACCTGTTTTTCGCAGGTGTATGGACCACCAGGAACCCCATTCTATGTTAAGGCCCCAGAAGTTGGCCCGTTTTGTCAACCTGTTTGCTGTTTGTAGATTGTGAAAAGATATTCCTAGGCAGCAAACGCTCTAGACTCTAAGAGAGAACAGTGTACATATTGAAATGCTTTCCTGACGTAGGTTATCATCCTGTTGTCGCATATATGAGGTTATTAGGAATATGGATTAAAAGTTAAATGGCGATGTATATTGGATGTGCACAATTGTTGCTTTGGGTTTTGAACAGGCCGATGCCATAATAAAGACAATGTGAGAGGCTTTTCCTGTACCTGCCACATAATTGCTCTGAGTTCATTGTAATGCCTTTGTTATTTACAGGACTAGTTCCTTTCTCTCTTACTTAAGTGCATTTTGTCTTGCTTGCCAGTTGAAGCTCGTTTTTTTGGGCAGCGTACACCATTCATTTCACATGGTAACACACATATTTTTAGTTATATCATGACTTTTTTTTTTGTTGTTCTGGACCGTGCAAAGCACTTTCCACGGCAATTATAGAAATGAAAGCACAAAATTTGTAGGAAAGACAATGGTTACAATGGGGGTTGACCTTCAGCCAGGTTGTTTGGCTGATCGGCTGCTGACTGGTCTCGGCCGGCCACAAATAAATCCATAAGCTCAGAAAGAAAAAGAGAATGGTTACAATGGTTACAATGGGGGGTGACCTTCAGCCAGGTAGTTTGGCTGATCGGCTGCTGACTGGTCTCGGCCAGCCACAAACAAATCCATAAGCTCAGAAAGAATAAGAAAAAGTCTATTGTTCTGCTGAGAAAGGAAATCATGAACAAGTTGGTTGTTGACCTGTTGCAGCAAAAAGGGTTGGGCTGCTGAAAAGTCCTCAAAAAAAAGGTGAAGACAGAAAGGAAAAGTGTTTCCTCAGCTCACAAACTCGATGGTCTTGGCAAATTAAAAGAGCATGCACCTCGTTCTGAACATGTTCATCTTCACCAGGACATTGGTCATATACGCAAGAACCATCTTCATGCCACGCTGCTGCCTCAATTTTCAAAGTATGCGCACGCAAGCGGAATCTACTTATATTGCGCATAACATGTTTGGACAGATTAAGATAAAGATACCGTGGTACATTAATCGGCATACGCTCATTTCTAGAAAAAGGGATGGCAAACCAAGAATGATAGGTGGCCAGTTTGTTGTTGTGCGTGTTGGGGTCCACCAACTCAGCGTTCCTCCAAACAC
>Ga0307968_1000304_pt1 | contig 33414 bp, 26 predicted proteins | sample OrgLakmetagen650_FD_201834 | JGI IMG/M metagenome (GOLD analysis project Ga0307968, IMG submission 201834) | Saline water microbial communities from Organic Lake, Antarctica - #650 | ecosystem: Environmental > Aquatic > Non-marine Saline and Alkaline > Saline | place: Antarctica: Organic Lake...
CGCGCGTGTGTGTGAGTGTGTGTGTGTGTGTGTGTGTGTGTGTGTGTGTGTGTGTGTGTGTGTGTGTGTGTGTGTGTGTGTGTGTGTGTGTGTGTGCGTGTGCGCGTGCGTGCGCGTGTGCGCGTGCGCGCGTGCGTGTGCGTGTGTGTGTGTGTGTGTGTGCGTGTGTGTGTATGTGTGTGTGTGTGTGTGCGTGTGTGTGTGTGTGTGTGTACATGTTTGCATGCAATGGCTGCTAAGGCTGCTTGGCAAGGCCTTGGAAATTGTTAACAATTGTGTAGATATCCACACACACCTGGAGAAAGGGCAAGGTCGTGGAAGGTCTTGTCAGTCTCCGTCCTCACATCTGACACGATTTTCACGTCTGATTTAGACTCCATGTTGAAAACACAATAGAACGTAGGTATAAATCAAGGAACAGCAGGAAGGTTAACGGCAGTGAAAGAGGCAACGCGTTTATAAACTTATTGTAGATAATTGTTCCTCGGAGATTAGATCTTACGGCGACTTGGAAAATTTATGTCGGTTGGCAAACTTTGCAAAAACGGAAACACAGAAACAAAATAATGACCTAAATAAATCGAGCTAGCATGTGATCCCAGGATTGGCCCTCTAAGAACTCCGCTGAGAAGTCATAACCGATCAGCAAAATCATTAGGCACAGAATATATTATTATTCCTTACACTTAAGCTCAAGTCCAATCGCAACAATAATGGCCAGGACCAGTCGCGGCAATAAGAAGAAGGAGGTCAATAAGAACGCAGACGGAACGACCAAGCCCAACTCCTCGCTTCAGAAGAGCCTGGACAGCTTGCAGGTGGGTAGGAGTTCATCGTGTACGATAGAGAGGGAGAGAGAAGGCGGAGAGGCCGAGGCCGATGAGGCCGTGGGAATTCTGCACTGCGACGTCCTTCCCTCCACGCTCCCCTGCCGGGCCCCCCTCCTCAGCAGCGTGCAGTCCACTTATGTGTGTCCATACATCTCTGGGGGACTGTGTAGGAGCAGGAGGAGGGACCCATCAAACATCAGGTCCTCAGGAACTACTTTCACATCTTCGCCCCTTCATTGCCCCTTTCATTGCCCCTTCCCAGCACCTGCAACAGGACAGGCACAGGGGCAGGCACACGAGGGATGATGAGGGGAAATGCCAAATTTGGGGTTGGAACCCTCCGCCTCGAGCTCCCTTCCCTTATTATTTCTCACAAACAGTTGACAACATGTGTGCCCTGTTGACGATATTGCAAGACAATGATCAGCCTCTTCTTTTGGGGAGAGGGGAAGTGCTGGGCGGTGCGCCTGGGGAATCGCATCATCATCATCGTGCTTGCACTACTCTTGATGACACGTACTAAGCTCAGCACAGCATGCGTCCACGCCACGCACAGCATGCAGCATAACTTTCCGCCCTGAAGAAGTTTCTCACATAAATCACTGGCAAATAAATTTCCTTTTCATCACGCCTTTTGGCCTGCAGAAGAACATAGCTGACACATCGAGGCCCTACGAGAAGAGGCTGGAGAGCGCAAAGCGTTACGCACACACTCTGAAGAGAAGAACACGGAACTCAAAAGAGGAGGTAGGTCTTAAACTGACCTGCATGCTTTCCTGTTGCTTATTTTGGCACTGTGTCCTTGTCGGAGCTGGCGTGATTTACATAGTGAGGACTTATTACCCGGCTGTCCAGATGGTGAGCGCTCAGCTAGCTATCAGCCGGGCATTGTCCTTCCTAAGTAGGTTAGCAAAACGTGAATCCCTGGAGGGGAACCGCCCAAGCGCGGCGAGTACTTCCCGACTGCCAGCCTCGTCGGGTACATTTCCTTGACCTTGTAGCTGAGTCTCAGCGAGCCTCTCAAACACCGGCGGGGTAGTCCGACCCCCAAACTCCAACTCCGCACCGCACCCCGGGGATTCACGTTTGTTTAACTTATTTAGGGAGAATTAATTGCCTGGTTATTCAATTGAGTGCGGTCTTGATCTTGATCAACTCGCGTTCAACCGAATAGCCGGGTAATTAATTCTCCCTAAGCCCTGAGTTCGTTTTCCGCATATTCGTTTTCCGCACATTATAATGGAGAGACATACTTTGTGCCTCTCCATTATAACTACTATCACAGCAAGACAGATATTGATTCTCTCATTGTGTCCAAATTTTTGCCTCGTACACGCAGGTTGACCCTGAAGATTTGGTGAAACGGCTCACTGCGAGTGCGTGACCTGTTCCGTCTGAAAAATGTGACAGGAATACTGCGCTGCTTCTGTTGTGCTGTATCTGACAATTAGCCACGATAAAGGCACGGCCCATGTTACAATAGGAGATTTCTTTGTTATCTGTCATAGAACTTTTATGTATTTGCTTGCACCTGTATGTGTATAACAAATGCCCTTTTAAACAGCTTTTATGATCGAGCATTTTTTATAGGCCTTCCTAGCCTTTGTCTGTAACGCTTGTCGCCTTTTGATGTCCATCTGAAACGACACTGTCGGGTTGTGTATGTGCAGGCTGAGCCCTAAAATAGGTTGCGAGTTCCACAGAAAAAGCTTAAGAAGATCGCAGCCGTCTTTCGAAAGGAAAGCTGCATGGGTGTCTGCTACAAGAAATCCCCCACCAAGTCAACAATGTTCAATAAAATAATATAGTGGACTAAACGTCCTCTCACCGAGGTGTTGATCAGGAAATGTTGTGTGTCACCTCCTCCCCTGCTCCTGCTGCAAACCACATGGTATCCCTGGCCTTTCCAGTTGAAAAAATGTATGGAAGTTTGTATGGAAGAAAGGGCTTTCGCTTGAAGATCATATGGTTTCAAGATTGAGCCCTGCATGCCACCAAGAGTAATGCCCAGATGTTTGGGGGGTTCTTGTGTTTCATGTAGGTTGTGATTTGTACTACTAAAAATAGTGGCGCTGCGCTGTTAATCGTGTCGCAACTTATGGTATATAGGCTTATAGAAGAGGGAAACGCGTACTGTCACGCTCAATCAGTGGCAGCGACGAATCGTGTGGCAAGCAGTTAGTAATTGACGGTGTTAGAAGCCTTATGCTGAGCCTTATATTATGCAGTGACGGAGATTTGTTCTGACAAAAGCGCCGGAACAAGTGCTTACACATCCTCTGGCAGCACGATATAGGGAAGGGGCACTGCAGAATTTAACCTAAATTTGTCCACGTCTCCGCTTGTTTATGAGGATGAAAAAGTGCCAAAAATGAATTCACATGTCACTGGAAACAGAAGGGTTTCGGTTTAGCCACCAGCCTGGGAAAGAAAGCTCTGGGAAAAGCAAGCTGGAACGACTGTTGATCCAGTCATGATCTCACACTTCACACACAGTCTTCCAACACTTTTCATAAAACAGGTTCATCCTGATTCTGTAAATGTTCAACCAATGACCTGCCGCACTCAAAGCTGCGGCAGTAAGCAGTGCGCTGCAGCTAGGGCGTGTGACGAGCTGTTAGAGTTACCCATCATGGAGACAAAGCTTTTTTGTGTGAAGGTGCCATTTTTGCTACCTTTTGTTATCAAGAAGTATCCGTAGTAACTGCGAATTGGCAGGAGGTCTGCCTAAAATCTAGGTTGAGGTCTGATGTCCCTGAAGAAGACTCTGAACCATTTTCAAGTGTTGTCCTTATCAGGTTTCCCTGCTTTGTCTGCTCCTTATTTTTTTGCGCCTGTTCAGAATAAGCTACGCAATCTAGCTGTCACCTGCTTTTGACGTGCAGGTACTTAAAACAAACCTTAAAAGGTGTTTTAAACCTGCCTACTTGGTAGTACCAATTACAAGGATATCACAGCTGGAACGCTATCAGTCTGCAGGCATTATTGATTATTAATTATTGGACCAGTGCATCTTACAAAAAGTATTGGTGGGAGCACAGCAGGTAAGTCCAAACCGTGTGAGCGCCTGTGATGCGGCGTTATATACCTTCTTGTCGATGCGGGGTCCTTCTCCCTGTAACGCTCTCTACAGTCAAAGCAACTTCCCGATCACCCGATGATCCAGACCCTGGAGTTACACATAGATTTGAAGAACCCAACCCTGGTGGCCCCCCCCCCCCCGCTCGTGTTGGTGGTACGAACGGTGAAGTCCCAGCATTGCGTGCAGTGGCAAGTTGCATGTGAACCTGTGCATCTTCTGAATTGGAGTGCAAGCTCCCGCTTGTGTTCAGCGTGCCATCTGTGGTGCAAGTGAAAAAAGGCTAGGCACGTGAAATGGGGAGTTAAAGTGTAGGAGCGAAGGTATAAATGCAAGAGGATGGTAAATAGTACATACACATACACATCAACAGGGTACAGGATTACGTCATGCCTAAGCTGATTTGCAAAGATCACAGCTTCGACTATCACCTGTGGTATATTGACCAAGATGTGAGAATTGGGCGTCAATGTTCTCAGGGAGGAGGTCCTTGCGGGAAATGAGGCCCACCACGTCTTGAGCCCTGCGTAAAATAAAACAAGGGTGTTTGTATGTGATGTGATACAGCGTGCAATGTAATATATGTGATGCATATGTAATATATGTAGGGTTGGCCCAAACCGTACATGGGGGTTCCATATACTGTATATACGCCGTATATGACCGTATATACGCCGTATTTCCGTATATACCGTATATGATGGAAAATGGATTCACTAAGAATTAATTCATAGGGGGGTAATTTTGCAGCTCTTGAAGATCTGAGTACGCATGACCCAATCTTTTATACCAAAAAAAGGAATGGTTAGGGAGCTTGGCCTGCTTCAAGCCAAAAAGACCAAAAAAGGTATTTTTCATGCAAAAGGGAGTTCAACTACCATTACCACCAATATAACTAATTATTAATGCAAAACACATGCATGAATATAAAAAAGAAGCAAAGGAAGAGCTCAGTAAGAGGAGGCGCGAGAAAGAAAAAATGACAAAGAGCAAAAAGGACTGCTGTTGCTGGGAATCGAACCATGCACAACCTGCAAATACGGTCCAATCCATATACGGCGTAAATATGGTTGAGACCGTACATAAGGCGTATACATACGGTCGGCCAAAACCCGTGTACGGTCATACGGATACGGATAGGGTCGAAAATTTCCATATACGGATATGGTTATACGGCGTACCCAGATACACCGTATTTTTGTATGTATGATTCTGGCCCTAAATATATGTGATACAGCGTGCAATGTAAAAATAGCTACAGCACTTCACATGGAAACACTGCACATGGGGATATGCGTCTCATGAACTAAAGGGGATCCTATGCAGGAGGAGTGCAAGCTTTGGGCAATCAAATATCCCAAATTGAGATCTAGACGACTGCTCACATATCGTGATCCACACGTACAAGAATTATGGAAAGCTGTCACTCTAAAAGAGCACAAACACACACTCACACTCAAAAAACACGCACGCTCCCAACCATCTTTTTACCCACCCATTAGTTCAACCTCACCCCACCTTGGAATGACGACCACGTGGCGCAGGGCAAGCGTACGAAAGAGCGTGTACACTTTGCTAAGAGACATGTCTTCTTGCACCACGTAGTAGGATGGGTTAGCATATGGCCCAAGGTCAATGTACTTATCCAGCTGCTCCTCTTTCAGCTGCACATTCATGCAAAGTGTGAGCGTGCATTGGGATTTGTTTGAGCCAGGCGTGTGCAATCAATTGCATGTGAGCACAATGTCTTTGCTCTGGTTACCACACAAAATTTGAGGTTTCGGGAAAAAATATTGGGAAAAAGCACCGGGAAAAAGTAATTAGCAATTGCCCTCTTATATAAAGGACAAAGCAGAGCACTTATGTACGGCAATTTGATAAAAGTAACACGAATATAGAAACATAACAACACCAAACTGTCCTTTCTCGTGATATTTGTTTAACTCATCTTGGAATCCCAATTTGTTACACCTCCACACACTCAAACACCCGAGCACTCACACATACTCACACAAGCGCACACACTCACATTCACACGTACACACACACACTCACACACGTACACACACAAGCACACACATTCACCTTTATGTCAGGCAAGGAAAGGCCTGTGACTGAGATGGGCTTGCAAAACTCGGCGGTGGAGTAAGAGCTAGCAACCTTGCTTGCCGCCTAGCAAATGGCAACAAGGAGGGGGATGTGTGAGGGGAAAGTGAGGGAAGCTGCAAAATGTGGAGCTGCGTAAGTATTTATTTGTGAACAGACATTTTTAAGACAGACACAATTAGCCTCTTAGTCATACATTACGTAAATGTATGCACTACAAAACAGACGGCTTCCCTCCTTGTAAAATAGGCCACCAAAGCGACACATGGAAAGGCAAAAACACGCCCAACAACGGCCACTGACCTCTACTACATTGGGAGAGGCCTGGAAGCAGCGCTGAGAGGACAGCAGCACCAGCAAGTGCTGCCGCAAAACCACTCCCATGATGTTCCGCCCACCCCCACCCTCCCCATTAATATTTATCACGGGGAACCCGTTGTGGCTGCAGCTATTCAACACTTCCAACACGTGGTGCACCTGTGTGTGTATGCGTGTGCGTGTGTGCCTGTGTGTGTGACGTGTGTGCTGAATGTGAGTGTATGCCTGTGAAATGAAAAGTATTTGGGAGAATATGAGCGTGTGTGGGGGTGCGTGTGCACCGTGCGTATGCACTCGATATACCACAAATAGCTATATTTGAATTGGATGGGCGTAATCATTAACATCTTGACAGGTGTGATGGCCAACTGGTCGCTGTAGCATTCTCATTTTGATTGCCCTGTTGTAGCACAAACGCTGAACTTATCCAACCTCTATCCGATGAAAAGTGCTGAACGTGATCACAGGCCCTTTCACCTTTTATATGCCGAGTCCATGCATGTCACAGTACGGACCTTGCTTTTCCTATGCACTGAGCGAGGCAACTTAACAAACAACATGTGCTGCACGCACTGACATGTGCCCTTTTCCCACTCTAGATGCAACCGTCATCCTCACCTTCTCTACGCGCTGGAAAGTGACAGGTGGCCGGCCGCAGCACTCTTTTGCCGCGATGTGCTGCAACAAGATGTCAGCACTCGGGGACAGGAAGGGGAGGCCCTTGTTATGCATCTGGACTTCGTAGATGGGTTTCACCCCCGTACCATCCCCCACAGACTGCGATTGCAAGCATGGATTCAGAGACACTTGTAACAGAGACAGATACACAGGAAGGGCCCTTGCACATTAACTTTGTGGATAGGCTTTTGTCCCTGTGTCATCTCCTACAGACTACGAATGCAAGCAGGGATGCAAAGACACATGTAACAGAGACGGACACAGGAAAAGCCTTTGCACATAAACTTTGTGGATAGGCTTTTGTCCCTGTGCCATCTCCTACAGACTGCGAATGCAAACAGGGATGCAGAGACACATGTAACAGAGACGGACACAGGAAGGGCCTTTGCAAATAAACTTTGTGGATAGGCTTTTGTCCCTGGCAAGCCACCTCCTACAGACCACAGGGCACGTCTTGAGACAGGCCATGCAAATACAAACAAACACGCATAGATACACACATATGCCCTTGGCCCCTCCCCCCCCAAGCACATACACACACACCTTTGCCACAGCCAGAACCAGCATGACGAGTGGCAGTAGAGCGAGGTTGTTGGTCAGCTCCAGCAACATTATGCACGTGCTCACGGTCATGCGCATAGAACCCCCTAAGAAAGAAGCCGCCCCCAGAAGAGCATCTGCAAGGAGGAACAAGAGTAAGCATGCAGGGGAGGGGGTCTGTGTGCACAAGGAAAACCAGGGAAAGCACATTATCTCTTTGGTCTTCACCAGTTAATTGCGAGGCTGCAGCCATTTTTTTTGGTGTACAGACAACAGGACTTCGAAACTCCCATCTGCCCTCCGAGCTTGTTCGACCACAAAGATATTGCACAGGACAGGGGTAGATTTGGCACGCTCATGCCTCCTTTTTTCTTCTAGTTGTTCACGTTAAAAAAACATTTTAGAATTCATAACTTCATAACTGCTCTCGTTCATAGATGGTAATTGTTGCACACCAGCTACAAAATTAAATGCAGGGCAAGTCAGAAGCCAAGGCATGTCAGAAGCCAAAAGGCCTCCTGACCGTTGCCAAGAGATTACAAAAAGCTGCTAGCTAGAAAGATAATGCTCTTCAACTCTACAAACTCACATGTGCCCTCGTCTATGTTGTGGAAGCTTTGAAGATCTGCCACAAAAATGCCCACTAAACGCCCTGCACACAGATTGTGGTCAAAAAGAGGCATACTATTGTGCGAGGAATTGCGGGTCCCCAATGACCTAGGCGGTGGCTAGTTACCAGCATCTCGACATGCTTGACAAAAGGTGCCGTTTCTGTCACTCCAATGAAGGCTAGCAGCATAAGAGTGCACAACTTTAGAATCAGCATACGAGTGCAGAATTCGAGCAGAAGCATAAGAGAGCAAATGTCTAGCAGGAGCATACGAGTGCAAAAATCGAGCAGCAGCATAAAAGTGCAAAACTCGAGCAGCAGCATTCGAGTGCAAATCTCGAACAACAGCATAAGAGTGCAAAACTATAGTGACCAAGGAACGTCAGAAGCAGGAAACAGGGAACAGGGAACAGGGAGCAACTCATTTATCCAAGTAAGTAAGTCGTTGAGCAGATGTGAAGAGAAGCAGCAAGGCCACGCAAGAGGTTTGTGCACACTCAGACCACACAACAGCGGAGCCGGTACTATTTAGCTTGCTGTGTGCATACAAAGCTCCTTTCGCCAAAAGGCCAGCGAAAAAGTGGGAGCTTCCGTACGCGATAACGGCCTGATACCAGATGATGGCATGCAAGTAACTGGACTGAGCCCCAAGACAAACTAGCACGCTCACCGTATGCAGCCCCACACAGAATGGACGGGACAAAGAGGCCTGTTGGACAAGAGATGCCGTACGTGATGGTGGCTAAGAAGTAAAATGCAGATACAAACACCACGAGGGAGCTGACGGTGTACTCGCGCTTGGTTTTAGAGCTGAACAGGTTGCGGATGGCGTCGTCCTGTGGTATTGGTGGGTATGAAATAGAAGAGGGCATGTCTGCAGGGTAGTCACTGCTGGCAAAAGGCTGTCCCCATGAACAAACCCCACCAACCAGTCTCACTTAGCTCTCCACCCAATTCAAAGCCCCCAATACCTCATCTGAATGCATGATACTTGATGTTAGATCTAAATCATTGACATTTGCTGGATATTTGGCATTCTGGGGGTTCTGTGGGGCCCGGTGCGTACTGTGCACCCACTTTGGCGGGGAAAAGGTGCATTTCTGAAGTTGCCCCGATTGACCTCTGCTTAAGGATATATTTAACCATTAGAAATGTTATATAATAATGCTGCAATGTCGAATTTGGGGCAGGGGTACTGGCAATACAAGCGAGTGGGAGGTACTCACACAAGGGAAAAAGACAGAAAATTCTGACGCTCCACACCTGCTGCGAGTTCCAGCCCGGTATTTGCTCTCAGAGTTGCGGGGTTAAATACAGGTTAATATAAATCAAAAATCCCAAGCGAACCCACTGGGTATTTCTGCCTGATTTCTTTGCAGATGTGTGAAGAAACAAGCTAGCTACCCAACGCAACTTTCAGGTCCCAGAATGGTGAAGGGAAAGGGGATAGAGTCAAAATTGGCTTATTGGGACTGTTTGGCTTGCAAAGGGGTGGGCCGTTCATGGGGACAGCCAAAAGTAAAGGCCTATGATGTCAAGATTCAGCTGGCATCAGGAACAGACGTCACGTGTCTGTTCAAACTAGCCAGAGCAGTCCCTGCTGGCACAGACTAGTGGAAAATGCATGACTTGGGGCGTGCGCAAATGAAAAAGGACATGCACAAATGAACAAGGACATGTCTGCAAGGTCGTCAGTACCATTGCATGGGGAATGTAGGCCGAGGTCGTCCTTATCATGGCACGAGGTATAGAGGAACGTATGTTTTGGGGGTTGCACAAACAGCAGTTTGAGTGCGCATACAATAGAGAAAGGAATAGTGTGAGTATCGTAGTCATCAGATGGGTAGGTGACAAGGCTGAGTGCTTTGCATTGGTTTTTGTACATACCTGTGCGCGCCCTCAGTATTGAACTCTAGTCAAAGTGAAAAGAGCATTTGAAAGTAGCACATATTGAAAGAGAAATAATTTCACATAAACATGCGTGGAGGTTTATAACTCCCTCTTATTATCCAAGTGCCATCAATTTCCTGTAGGCTGGCCCAAACCATACATAGATACGTGTTGTACGTAATTACGGTGTCTGTACGGTATTTTCAGCAGGGAACTTTTGATATCTATGGTCAGATGTGATGTGCCTACACAATTATGGTCAACCCGAGCTGTCTGTAGTTCTCTGCACTCTCAACAGCTCTAACTTATGAAACAATTGCCTGCCAGTCTGTTCATGAACACCTTTTCGTGCTGCATTGCGTTTGTCCTAGTGCATCGTGGGAAGCTTTATACTTTCCTCTAGTGTTAAAAAACCAACCACATGTGTTGCTAGCAAGCATTTTCCATGTGGACCTACCTGTGTGTTGAAAAACAGTGTGGCCAAATCACTGTACTGGTTCTCCCCATTCTCACAATTAAAGCCCACAAAGTTCCCCTGCAGGTGGTGCTGCTGGCGCGGGCAGTCTGCCCCTTCTATGGAGGGGCATTGCTGTGCGAGAGGGTGCGTAAGTGTATGCATCTGTGTCTATACTCACATACATGTGCACGTGCACGTGCATGTGTGTGTGTGTGCGCTTGTGTTTGGGGTAAAGGGAAGGGGGGAGAGATTGGTGTCAAATGTTTACAGTTCAATTGTAAGCATGAAGCAACACATCAAGGCAAGAAAAGATGGATGGATGGCAGGGCCATGGCGACTGGCCAAAACAAGTGCATTTGCCTACATTGCAACTCAGGAGCACCACCTGGCCTGCTTGGCTAGGTAGCAACTGTAAGAGCAACTTTAAGTTAGCAGGATATCAAGTCTGTTCAGGAGCAGGCAGGGAGAGAGAAGGTCGAACACCAGCCATACAACGTACAACCCTACATACCACAACCACACACCCATATGTGCATGTGTGTGTATGTACGTGTGTGCGTGTGTGTGTGTGTGTTGCGTGTGTGTTTGTGTGTGTGTGTGTGTGTGTGTGTGGTTGTGCAGTCCCCTTACCTGACAGCTAAACATCAGAGGCAGCAGGAATGACACCCCGCTCGTAAGCAGGCTTATCAGCAGTCCCTCTATCATCCTCGCCCTTGGTCCATACTTAAAGATGTGCTCCTTCCGCCAAAGCGCTAACTTGGAATTGATGGAAATGAAGCTGGAGCCCAGCAGGCCTCCTATGACCCCCAGCAGCAGCACAGGGATCAGCTCGTAAATTTCGTAGTTGTTCTGCGGGTAAGATATTTGGAAAGCAACATTGTGTGCATGGTGCAAAGAGACATGTGCACACTTTCTTTCTATCACCTAAGATGTCTTAGGGTGGAGGTCAAGCTGAGCGCATTGAGGCCAAGCCACAAACTGCTGAGTTCAATGAAGGTGAAAGTAATAAACATCTGAGGCGCATGCCAACACACTGCTCTGCAAAAGACCTGACAAGGGAACAACTTAGTCAGCTTGTGCTCACCTGCCCTTCTGAGATCTCAAAAATGATGAAGCCACCTGCAAGCAAGGGGCAGTTCAAGCACATTGTTTTTTGATAATGCCAAATGGAACAATTCAAGGTTAAGCAAGTGGGGTGTCCTGTTGGTGAGTTCCGGTTAAACCTGTTCAGTTCCTTATTTATCAATAATATCAATAAATAACATTAGTTGAGGTCAAGGTGAGAAACTTGATACGAACTTGAAGGTTTCCTAACTCAAAACTTGAACTACAAATTGCACACCAGCAGCAAATTGCATGACTAAAGCAAATTGACGCAAGCAATGAATTATAATGCTACGTCTTGGCCTGCGAAATGTTTCTAAGTTTCTACGTACCAGAGCCAAACACTCCACAGCCTTTGGCGCTGCACGTCTTCATCAGAGCCCGCACAGTGACACTGACCACTGCAGCAGACACGTACAAGCATGTAACAAGCACTTGCGTGAGGAGGTAGTGCAAATGCAGCTGTGGCAAGCAGGAAGCAGGCACAAACAAGCATATAAGAAGCACTTGCGTGAGGAGGTAGTGCAAATGCAGCTGTTTCAAGCAGGAGGGGAAGAGCGCAAGATGGATGACGCATACCTGCAGTGGTGAAGAAGCACCTCCTGACCATCATGACGCATACCTGCAGTGGTGAAGAAGCACCTCCTGACACCTGCAGTGCTGAAGAAGCACCTCCTGACGCATACCTGCAGTGGTGAAGAAGCACCTCCACATGAGGCTCTTCCTCCACCAGCTAGTCATCTCTTCTAGCGCAAACAGTACCCTGTAATATCAGGTGTGGTGGCAGTCATGGGTGACAAGAAACATTGCAAGAATGATGAATGATGAGGGTAAGGAAGACACACTCCTATTCCTCAACCTAAAATTGACACCAACTTTCATTCTGTGCAGAGACGGATGAGCGATATGGTCGTACAACCTTGTGAGCTGAAGCAGCACACCCTCCCAAGACACCTCCAATAGCCCCAAACGCAACCCCATAGCAGCTTACCCAGAGTTTCCAGCATAATGTTCAATAAAACTCTGCACTTACCCCCCGACTGGCGACCTAAAGGCAGCTGCCACACCAGCTGCTGTGCCCACAGCTACCATGTCAGATCTGTCGTGATCTGTCCAGAGTTTAGATGCCCAGCGCGGCGTCTTGCTAGATTTGGACGAACCCCCCTGAAAAGAGGCATTGAAAAAGACGAGCATAGAGAAGAAGGGCGAAGGCGGGTGATGGCAGTCGACCTTTTTTTTCTGTTCTGCCTTCAGGATCTTTGAAACACAAGTAGGGCTGGCCAGAGCCATATATGTGTGTATAAATGGTGTTTTTGGCAGCGAAATTACCAAATATACGGTCATATAACGTGTATATATACGATTCTGGCCAACCCTAAACACAATCGTGAGGGACGCAGACACAACATGGTATTTAGAAACTCTGTTCGAGAAATTGCTACAGTAAAAATCAAATCAAACCAAAAAGCCCGCTACTTTAGGTTAGGACACCGAACAAGACGCTGCACGGACCGACTTTGCAGGGGTAGCGCGCGCGCGCACGCACACACACACACACACACACACACACACACACACACACACAAACACATACACACACACACATACACATACACAGTAGCATGCTCGACCATTTTGGGTTTGTTAAACAAGAGGCCTTTGGATCATTTTGCTTGCTGCTGAAGTACGCTGTCAACAAGCAAAGGCATTGGTATATGCAAGGAAGAGCCACGCATTCATCATATGTAGAACTGTTGAGTACTCTGCAGCATGCAGAAGTACTCGAGTTCTTGGAGGCGAGTGCGACCAAATGTTGGTTAAAAACGTCTTGCCACAGCTTGCACTTGAATGGTTGGCCAGTGTAGATACCCTCCAAGATCCTGGGAGCGAGTTTGCCTTGCTTTAGGGAATGAAATTTCTGCTCCTAAGTTCATTCCCCAAAGCAAGGCAAAAAAGGCACCCAGAAGTCCGGTCCTCTTTAAGCAACAAGTCCTACAGCGGACCTCAGCTGTCCTGGCACGATTTTTTAGTTATCTAGTCACATGCATCTCTGCCCAGACACTTTTTCCAATGAACTGTCTGGAGGCCTGGCTTACCTGAGAAAGTAGCGCTGCAATGCAAGCCCCTGCACACACATGCAACAATGTAGGCTTGTCTATGAGGGTGCAGTTCTTTGCAATAATTCATATCATGTTGTCTGTATAATACACTGCACGTGGAACTTGGCCTTGACCGGCTCTTGCAAACTTGCAATTTATGTACTCAAGTAAAAGACGCGATTTTTTGCTCAGCCGGACCACCTGGACCAATCATTTCACCCCCCCTTACCGACATGGATTAAGGGCCCTGGCAGAGCTTGAGACAAGCCAAAAAGAGGAAAGATAAAAACATCCTGCTGTTGCTCTTACCATCAAGCCTGGCTCCAATAAAAAAACGCAGAATAGTGCGCATTACTCTCTACACCCTCAGCACTTATCATCTCAGCACTTATCATCAACAAATATACAACAGTACAGACATGGTAGTGAGTGTTGCTCGTGCCTACAGCTGATCCCTTTGCTAAGCAGACTCCCAGATTCGATTCGCAATAAAAATGTTGTTTAAATCGAGATTGCTGCTTAAAATCCACTCATACATAGGAATAAGCATCGTGACGTTTGTTCCCTTATGTGTCATACTACTATGTAGGTACTATTTGCCATGAACGCAGGATCATCAACACATTTGTTTCCTGTCTGCCATAACTAGTATGTATCATGTGCCATATATATATATAATATATATATATATACATACATATATATATTTTATTAATGCGAACCATACATACATATATATACCATACACCATACATACATACAAATACATAGATATATTAATGTGTACCATACATATACATACATATACCGTACCAAAATTATATCACCCCGCAAAAATAATGTTTTTGAGGGGTGCGGCTAAGTGCGGACAGAAAATTAAATAAATAATTTTAGGCCTGCGGATTGGTGAAAATGGCCTAAATTGGTGCAAATGGCTTAAAAATGGCCTGCGGATTGGATTATAATAAATATTGAAGGGGGTGCGGATTGGTTGCGGATTTGCAAAACTAAATTTTTTTTTTGGGGTGCGGGATGATTAAATTTTGGTACGGTATATGATCATGCGCACCTGCGTGGACAAAGGGCCCTTCTTTGCCCACAGCTAGCCCCCCAGCCACCGCCCCTACAGAACCCACTAATTTGGCCAGCAATGTCGAGAAAAAGAAGATGCCTGGCACATCAATACCATTCAAGTACGCCTGCGTGCAAGCAGAAGACGCAAGCAGCCTGATTGTGGTCCAATTGCAAATCAGATCCTTGATTGCGATCCTTTCCTGCTTGGTCCTTTTCATGATTCAAAGTACGTGCATCTCACAACAAGATTACAGAAAGTGGGACCCTAAATGGGCAAGTAATACAAAACTTCATCGTATGATTGAGAGGATACCGTAGCAGAGACCCGAACGTGAGCTATGCAAGTGGGCAACCCGAAAGTATGATACTGTGTGTGTATGTGTGTGTGTATGTGTGTGTGTGTGTGTGTGTGTATGTGTGTGTATGATACTCTGGCCAAGTTCCAGGTTCCCTAGGCCATTGTGACGTATTGCAGCTACACTAAAACGCTAAAACGAGCAAGCTGCTGAATGGTTTCATTGATTCAATACAAACGGTCGCATACTTGCGTACCAACATTCCTTAGCAGTGCCACTCCCTGCTGCTGTGGGCCCACATGCACCTTCAAAGTAAAAATCCCCCCCAAACACTATCCTATGTGACATGCACAGGAAACACTGACCTTGACCTCGGCAAAGCCTCTCCCCGCTGCTGCTGGGCCCACGTAGGCCGTGACAGCCACAGCACCAAACACTAATCCTATGTGATATGTGATATGTGACATGCACAGGAAACACTGACCTTGACCTCGGCAATGCCACTCCCTGCTGCTGCTGGGCCCACGTACGCCGTGACAGCCACAGCACCAAACACCAGGACCGTATTGATGCACACGTACACCAAAAAGGACAGAGCAACGTGGCCTTTGCTGATCAAAGTGAGCGTGGCCCAGAACTTAAAGCCGCTGATATTTTCGACAGACACGTTGACCGCAAAAGCGGCGGTGGCGGTGATTATGCCTGCGAGTTGAATGAGTACGAGCGCCGCAGTGATGTCTGCATGTACATATCTGCTTTGGTAAAAGATATGAGAGAAAATACTTGCATGGCAAATTAATGTGCAATTCAGGTGACAAGGCAGAAAGTGCAGGACCTGGCTGTTTGAGCAAAGATGTGTGTGGGTATGATGTAATCCTGTCAACTAGCTTTACCCCTTGTGCCTTTATTATTGATAAATGCTATGATCTATGATTGAAAGACTGAACAATACCTTAGCCTTTTGGAATGTCGGCCTGCCTTGGCTAAAAATTGTAGCAGTATATAGACTCGGCTCACAGGCGCACAATACTCAACCACTTGAAAGGAATCGACCAGCTTTGCACACGTACATACCTCTCCAAGCACAGGATATGGCTTGAAGCAACACATCGCGTGCTGTCTGCAAGCATTTGAGCAACTGCTCACACAAACCAGACTGAAGAACAACCAGCCTACTCACCTATAAGTAAGCATATTACCCAGCGGCTTGTCAAGTAGGCAATGCCATCCACTGAAGTGCTAGCAGCCCTCTCAGACCTGTGCACTGTGTTGTGCACATCCTCATAGTTGAGGCTTTCATATGGGAGCTTCTCTTTGGGGGAGACCTCCGAGGGACGACCCTCCGTTTGGTACCCCCACGTTAAGCCAACCTGTGTGTGTGTGTGTGTGTGTGTGTGTGTGTGTGCCCCTGTGTGTGTGATTGTGTGTGTGTGTCCGTGTGTGTGTATGCGTGTGTGTGTGTCCGTGTGTGTGTATGTTTTATGTGCATGTGTGTTTATGTGTGTGTGTGTGAGTATGTGTGTGTGCATGCAGGCGTGTGTGTGTGTGTGTGTGTGTGTGTGTGTGTGTGTGTGTGTGTGTGCGTGTGTGTGTATGTGTGCGTGCTTGCGTGTGTGCTTGTGTGTATGTGTGTGTATGCGCGTGTGTATACGTGTGTGTGTGTTGTGTGTGTATGTATGTGTGTGTGTGTGTGTGTGTGTGTGTGTGAGAGAGTGTGCGCGTGTGCGAGCATGTGTGCGCGCGCGTGCACGCATGTGTATGTACGTATGTGTGTGTACCTTGGATAGGAGTCCTATATAAGAATCAGATTCTTCATCCTTCATTCTCAGTTTCTGGCTACAACATCCCCGCATGCGGTGTATGCATGGAGGAATTTTATTTCAATTACAACTTTGCGCACAAGTCAGTATTAAGTAAATATATTGACCGTTGGAAAAGTGTTAAGAAATACGAAAATAACGACTTCAATCTCAAACCTCTCGAAACGCTTCACATGCCGAAATTCGTGGCTTAAAAGCGGCTCAATAGTGGCTCAATAGTAGTGCTTCTCAATCTGTGCTGGCCCACCATAAAACGAAAAGGAATATAATGTACAATCTGGACAAAAGGACGAGGAAGCATCACATGTTCGATGCTTTGAAGACAGTGAAGCCAACCCCATCTGTAGAGCCGATCAAGCCCGGTATCTGAGGGTGCCAGTGGCACTCCTTCAAGTCTTGTTGCCCTAGGTGCAGGAACAGCAGCTGGGCGGGCAGCTCTTCGGGGGCAGCAGCGTTACCATCAGGGGCCAACGAGGCCTCTTCTTCAGGGTCCCGCTCGAGTGCCAAGTCCCACACCTGCGCAGCACGAAAAGAAAATAATCTTCTACAAAAAGTAGTATGAAACTAGGCAGGCCACGCTTTCCTAACACTACAAAGGAAGTAAATCACCACGGACATCACACCGTTTTTGAACCCTTCACGAGCATTTCATTAAAAGACCTCGCACAGCTCGCAAGGAAGGCCGTAAATTGGAAACTCTCCAAAACTTGTATCAACTATGTTCCTATGATAATAGCTTCCTCAAACGTTCGGCATTGGAACATCGACATTCGTAAATACGGGCTTTCTGATTATGCTCACTCATACGAGTTCCTCTTTCATTTGCCTGACGCAGATCAAGTCACCGGTCTTTTCCAGCCCTACAAGCTGATGCTTGTAAATTGAACCAGGCAATGCAGTTAACACCACATACCGCTAGTTGGTTGTCCCCTGCTGAGCTTGCAAGCATTGAGCCTTCATACGGGCACCACTCGATGCCGGTCACGTGATCCCTGTGGAAGCCAAAATGGCTGACGTGGCCGTCCTGCGCAGGTGTCATTCGGTAGGAGGTTAGTGGGTAGCTTTATTTAGCAATTTCTAGCAATCAATCACGCCGCCAAATTACAGCTAGGTGTGTTCCCAACCTTTCAAGGTTGGCCAAGGTTGGCCAGAACCGTGTAACCATATGAAATGTGGTACGTGACCGCGCATCTGGAGATTTTCCTGCTTAAAATTCGTTACACACACCATAGTTGGTGGTCGTCCCCATGCCAGTCACCCCAAACAGTGCCAATAAGCTGTTTACCCAATTCAAAGCCCCGTATACCTCATCTGAATGCAGAATACTTAATGTTATATCTAAACCATTGACATTTTTTGGAGATTCGGCATTCCGGGGGGTTCTGTGGGGCCCGGTGCGTATTATGCACCCACTTTGGCAGGGAAAAGGTACGTTTCTGAACTTGCCCTGATCGACCTCTGCTTCAGGATATAGGCATTATAAATGTTGTATAACAATGCTGCAAGGTCGAATTTGGGGCAAGGGTACTGGGAAAGCCGGCGAGTGGGAGGCACTCACACAAGGGACACAGGGGAAAAAGGCAGAAAAATCTATTGCTCCATACCTGCTGCGAGTTTCAGCCTGGTTTCTGCTCTCAGAGTTGGTTGCGGACCAAAATATTAATGACATTAAAATCTAAATGGGGCCAATCGGTGGCCTGGTTAAATTTGATGGAAATTTGTGCAGCGTGAGATGCAGCAATTTCCGCCTGTGCTTTTCCGGCTCTATATAAAATTCACATGTTCACACCAGAGTTGCGGACCGAATTATCAAGCCCTGTAAAATCTAAAGGGCGCGTACTGGTGCAGTGTCTGAGCATAATGTCTGTTTTTGTAGCGTGACATATTCTTGAAAGTTTATTGCGAGCCATCCACTGGGTCTCTTTCGTCAGGCAAGTTAAGAATATATTAATCTATCCAACACGACTTTCAACTCCCAAAATGGTGGAGTGGTTGGGGAGATATGCCCAAATTAGGGGTATTGGCCCTATTTGCCCGAGGGGGGAGGGCTTGCATTGGGACGACCAGGTGTGGATGCTTGGCTCTGGTCGATACCACTTGAATTTGCTCTGTAAATGGTGGTATGGTAACTCAGCTTAACCCAAGAGAGTAGAGGTATTCTAAATTACAAACATACGGGAGTTTTCAGGACTTCCATTCTATCTAGGACATGTTGCCCCTTTTCCTCGTCATCCTGATGGTGCTGTCAATCACAGAGATTGCTCAAACTTTCAGTTTCACCCTGACATTAATGCAACCAGCACTGTGTTTGTATTATGCTGCACGACATAAGGGAAGGGCTTGATTTGCTTGATACCACCTATAATGTTGTACATCTATTTTCTGGCTTTACACTTGCCTCACAGCTTCAATGCCTTCCAGCATGCCTTTTCAGCACCCTTTTAAACTGCTACTTGTATTCAGTGTATGTACTATATTCAGGCATGGGTAACTAGGGTGTATGCTTTTGCCAGCGAGGCTTGACGAGCCTCGTCGAGGGCGAGGCTTGTCACATAGGCCCTAAATGGTGCATTACAGTTAGAAAACCACTTTTTAAAACTTGCGCGGATTGAGCCGGAAATTTTCTGGAGCTCATTTTAATTTATAAGTAATTGTCGTGAAGAGACCGGAATGAAAAGCAATGTAGGAAATGTTTGGAGAATCTCTTATGGTGCGGTGCCTGGACAGGCATATGCAAGATTGGCCAGAAATAAGTTCCATATATTCTGAATGATGGTTGATAATATTGGGAAAGTATTGTAAGAAATTACCAGAGAAATTACTGTCCAATTTGGGGCGTCAACAAATGAAAGTCTGACACTTTCCTGAACAAGAATGTGACATCGTGACGTGAATTTTTTTTGGCATTACATTACACAAAAATAGTATTATTTTACAAAAAGTGCGGTCGGTTTTTATCCAAATTTTAGGGATTTCCAGGAAAAGGTCCCCTGATTTCCCCCAAAAAATGGACACCCGGGTTGCCGTCTAGGCTTTGACAGCAGTGACGTCGAGCCTCAACTAGAGGCTGGCACACCCTTAACTATATGCAAATAGGACTAAGGAACTCCAGAGGCCATTGTCGCAGAAATATTAATAATTACTTACACACAACACATTTTAGTGGTACATTACATGAGTAGGTTGGCAAGAAGCGCGTACAATTGCATCGAGAAAGTGACAGAAAATTTTTGATATGCTCGTCAAGTACCGTTTACGGTAACTTCTGGCCAATCCTACACATAAGAGGTCCTCCCACCTGAGTGAAGCTACGCAAGTCCCAGATCCGAACAGCCCCGTCATCCGCCCCACTGGCCAGCATGTATGTCACTAAACTGTTCCAGCTGATAACGTTGACATCTGAATCATGTGCCTGGGAACCAGCATGAGGAAATGGCGAATGACAATGTTTCAGAGCATACGGTTGCAAGAGCAGGAAAGCCAGCATATGAGTCACCTCCCCCTTCTCAGGCCGCAAGAGGTTGCTGACAGATAGCTGTGCAGATCAAAAAAGGGCCGAGGGGTGACGTGATTGACAAAAACAAGCAAGGGCATCAGAACAACGTTGCGCTGGTTTCAAGGGCCTATGCAAATAAACCCCTTTTATATGCTTGCGCACGCACACACACACACACACACACACACACACACACACATAGAGACACACATACGCATACACGCACCTTGACGCTTATCATGGGCTTGCTGCGCTCTCGTGTGTCCCAGATGCGAATGGTGTTGTCTACACTGGCACTAGCAAAAACCGTCTCTTCTGTGGGGCTCCACTGTACGTCTTCGACACTGTCCTCGTGGCCTGCGTATGCGCCGCTCACCTGCCAGCGCCCACCCTCCTGCACGAGGACAATGTAATTTCGTGGTTTTGAACAATGTGAACACTCATGCACGCTCTTGGATGTCTTTGTTGCCAACAAACTTGCCGCTCACCTGCCAGCGCCCACCCATCTGCTCAAAAACAGCGTGAATCACGATCCTAGAATGCGTAAATGCTCATACGCGTCTTTTGCATTGTTATCGTGGCCTATGTATGCCCTGCTCACTTGCCAGCACCCACCCTTATAATATAATTGTATGAATATAAAAGGGCCCCTACAGGGCCTTCCCAGATTGTCGGGTCTTGCTTAATGTTTTGTCACCATTCTTTATCACTTCTCACTCCTTTGTGCTGACTTTACATGTGAAATAAATGGTGCTGAGCATCTTCTTCGGGTTAGATTGTTGCCAATGAATCACCTAGAAAGTTTAGTAAAGCTATCAAAATATCCGCATCGATGGAAAGCGCAATGATAAACTAGTGCCTGAAAGCATTTACTCCGTCAAAATTGTGTCTGATTGTGAACATCTGCAATGTAATGACAAATTGTTTGTGTCACTTTGCAATCCATTGGCAGAGTTTGCACAAGCTTCCTTTAATGTCCGGTAGAGAAAGTCGTCTGAGCAAGGACAACCGCAGGAAGCATTTAAAGTGCTCTGCATCGATGCAGATATCTGCTTGCAACTGCTTTTGTAGTTTGCATTTCACATGGCATATGGTGACAGAGATGTGGATGCCTAGCAATGATTTGGCAAACACCACAAAGCAATAAAGTGCAGACAACTGCGCTTGAGTAGTTCCCAGCATCTTCCAGCTTTGAACACTGAGTATGCATGCGACTTTTGCTGCAGACTTGTCACTAGAGTGCGTAAATATTTGTTTCATCTAATATTTGTTCATTAAATCGTAGCACACAGGAGGTCTATGCGGCCATAAAAAAAGACAGCGCATGAGAACTATGCTATTTTTTAACAAAATCAGTAAGAATTGAAACAATAGATTTTAGATTCTGTTGCCTTCAAACGTGTTACTTTGGAGCCCCAACTGTTGCCAAACGTTCGACCCTCCATGTTTGCCACGAGACTTGGCTCATACCTGATACCCTGGGCCAGGGTTGTCCAGTTCGTTTTTTGGGTAGCAAGGGTTTGATAATGTTCGTGAAAGTTCACAAACCCGAACTTTTGGCCTAACCTCGAACTGAACAACAACCCTGCCCTGGACTGATTCTTACCATCATCCGTGTAAAGACATCGCAGAAAAATACTCTCAAAAAACGCCCAACCAATTCGATTAATTCCAGAACGTCACAGCTTTCTTCTTCGAGAAAAGGTAAAAACCGCACCTTGAACAATTCAGCTCACACGCGCCTTCAGATACTGGCGTCAGGCACCCACTGCACTCATAGCACTCGTTCACAAACCACCAACCCTGTCGTGCATGCCACCCACTGCACTCATAGCACTCGTTCACAAACCACCAAACTTTATTGATCAACTCACAATCAAAAGCACACAAGAAGCATTAGCACAGCTCACCCTGCTTGTCATGAAAAGTTTGCAAATACTGTTTACACAAGCACTCGTTCTGCAGCTTGTGAGCAGGACACATAATTGCACCCCCCCCCTTGCATCTGTTTGCAAGGTTCCTAGCCTATACCCGTGCAGATCAAATGAACATCCACCATAGGTAGGTCGGTCATTGCCGGGATAGTTCTTCCGAAACCAGGTTGTTCTGATAACAACACGGTCTAGCTTTTACATTATGTACAAGCCCTTCCTCTCTTCATTCTCCAGGATGTTGTGTGGCTTTGCATCCATCGGGTGGTGTGCAAAGCAAACCCCTGGTCGTTGCCAGTAGTGTTCACACTAGCCTTCATTTTTCTCGTTCATAACTCTGCAGTGACCCTGGCCAGTAAAATGCACCATACACCTGTGCCTTTCTCCACTGCACCCTCTTAGTTATCCTGGGACCAAACACCTCGTACAAGTGGGCTGTGCTGCCTCCTCTTCTTAGTATCTACCACAAGGTGATGTTCAAATGACAGCCACTCATAGCTGGCAACATGACATCCACGTGCACTCACTCACTCAAATTACCAAAATCAAAGCTCACAATCTCTATGACTCTGCTGCCCCCTCTTGTCTGAGCCCCCCATTGCCAGCATCAAATGATATGACAAAGGCCTGTCACCAACTCCAGTGCCTCCCTCTCACCTGAGGCTCCCAGATGTGAACGTTTTGTGACATTTGGCCGCAGCAAGTTCAGAGAATTCACTGAAACAAGACTGGTTCCAAAATCCAGTGCCTGGCTCTTACCCAAGGCTCCCAGGCGTTTATGTCCTTGCAACAGTTACCCGTAGCCAGCAAGGAGAGTTTCAAAATTCACACTGAAACAAGACTGATTCCAAAATCCAGTGCCTGGCTCTTACCCAAGGCTCCCAGGCGTTTATGTCCTTGCAACAGTTACCCGTAGCCAGCAAGGAGAGTTTCAAAATTCACACTGAAACAAGACTGATTCCAAAATCCAGTGCCTGGCTCCTACCCGAGGCTCCCAGGCGTTTATGTCCTTGCAACAGCCACCCGTAGCCAGCAAGGAGAGTTTAAAAATTCACACTGAAACACGACTGATTTCAAAATCCAGTGCCTGGCTCTCACCTGAGGCTCCCAGACGTGAATGTTCTTGCGGCAGTCACCCGTAGCCAGCCGGCCTGCCCTCAGCTTCGACCAGTCCATGGCATAGCCCTCCATTGCGTGCGTATGCTGTGCCAGAGGCCGCAGGTCAACCCTGGGTCAGCGACGCAACCATTTGTGTATGCGAGTGCGTACGAGCGTATAAATGTGGTTGTGTGTGAGCGTATTGGACTATGCAGTACTCCTTTACATGTGCGAGCTGCGCTGAGGGCCAAAAGCCGATCCTAAAAACAGAGAATGTGCCTGTGTGTGTATATGTGCGTGCGCGTGTTTTGGCTCTGGCTTGGAGCAGTGGCCCTGCAGTGAAAGGCTAAGAGCCAGTGCTTTTGGAAATCTCCTTAAAAGGTGTTTGCACAGTCATCGCTCGGCAGGCTTAGGGTTAGTACCACTCGATTGGTACCAAAGCAAGCTGCCCCTGTTACCCCTCCTTTGTGTCTGCCTGCTGCAATCAGGTTGAAAGGTACAGGTTGCCCGCTTTGACACAAGTTGCCATTTTGTACAAGTACTGCTGCCTGGAAAGCCTGTCATGCGCCTCAGGGCCCACGCTCCTTTCTCAAACCAGGGGAGGAAACTATAAAACTCTTTTCCAGCATGGTGCTACACCCTGCTCTCACCGATAACTAATTGAACAGGGGCTTGGTAGGGTTGCTACTCCAGCACTGCTGTGCTTTGAGCTTCTAAACGAACGCTGCAAGCCACGGGCCTCAACCACGTGAGCTAGGGGGCCGTCGTAAAAGCCCTTCCAAATGTAGCTACTCCCTCAAAAGTGAAAAGGTCTATACAAACAGCTCGTGCGGCAATGATACATACGAAACGGGGGCACCCATTTCTCATGTCCCTGTTTGCGAAATGCTACCTTTGCCTGGTGACTGCTAATGAGTACCACGCTGTCCCGTAGAGATCAAGGGTGTGCTTAGTATTAGCTGCAGACATTGTTGGAGGGCACCCACCGGTTGCGTGACTAGGCATTAACCTGTGATTTGCGCACACCTGTTGCGTGATTTGGCAGTTGGCTCTGACTCCGCTGACATCTCTTGCAGCAGCTTTGAGCCATCTAGGAGGTCCACCTGCAGCATTTCCATAAAATGAAAACAGCTGAGTAAGGCGGTTACGGTGTGCGTACCTCGAATCGTGCACTTTTGGCCCATGCGTCTGTTACACGGAAAAAAGTATTAGCGTTCACGATTGCCACGGCAAGCGGGGGTAGGTAGAAAAAGGTATTTAACCGGGGTTTCATTGCTGCTGCACAGAGGCTGGTGAAAAAATAGCGGTACAAAAAACGGAGTTAGGTACTGCAAGCAGCGCTAAAACCCCTCATTGTGAGCATTAGACGGTAGGCCATAGAATTGTGTGACTCATGTTTGAGGTCCATGCCAGCCAGGAACCGCCCCTGATCAGATTTTTAGTAACCATCATTGACGTCACGAAAGGTTTGAATTCAGCCATTAAATGACACGCTACATTCAAAACGTACCAGAGGGCTCAGGAGCATTTCTTTTCCCCTTGTTCTTTCTCTTGTCATGACTCCAGTCCTCCTCCCTTGTTTTCTTGGGCACGACTTTGATGCGAGGCTTCTCATTCCCTGAACATTAATTGTCCCCTGCCTTTGTCTGGGCCATAATTCCCCTTTCAAACACCCTGACCTTCACATCCCTCCCATATTTATATAATCCCCCCACGGAGTAACGCCATTTTTTTCGCTCGCGGAAAACATTTTCCTCGTCCTCGTCATGAGCCATGTCCCCATCCCCAACATTGATGCCTCATCATCCTGCTTTCATTTTGTCTCCTCACCTTAAAGATAACCCCTGCAACCTGGCACTCACAGTCTGGACTACCTACACAATAGTCAAGCTCATCACAATCACACACCTCCTTGCACACAGCTACAACGCTCTTAACATTCACACATCCCCCTAATTTACCTTGGCATTGTCTCCCCACACAGCGACAACGCCCTTTGCGCTGATACATCCCCAATTCTTACCTTGGCATTGTCTCCCCACACAGCGACTACACCCGGCTGCTGGGGACAGCTGCGCACACGGTTGACCCCTCCATGATGGTTCACCATCCTGTTCACGACAATAAGGTGAGGGCAACATGGTCGGGGCGGTGCTTTGTTCTGTTCCGTTACGTGCGCTTTACGTAAAGGTAAATGTTATACTTGTTTAAACACTTGTCGTTGACTCAAACACTTAGTCAGTGCTAAAACACTTGCTAAAAGCAAACGTGATGCTTGTTACGTACGCTTGACTTAGCCACTGTGCACGAGTGTAGCCTGATTCACATTGCTTGCCACAGCCTGAGATTCATCCCGTGCACTTGCAATACGATGATGCGCATAAAAGCTCGTCAAGTGTGCGAGCAATTACAAATGACAGAACATGCATGTGCATGAGAGTGCGCAAATGTCGATGCGCAATCGCAGTCACCTGCAGTGCATGCGCGGGGGACCGTGCTCGTCCCACTCTTCCTCGTCCTTCTCACTGTCCCCACTGCTGTCTGACATGCTGTCATCATCACTCTCATCCTCTTCCTTCTTTTTGGCTTTTTTCCCGTGCCTACAGGAACGTGTGCGTGTATCTGTGTATGCTGTGTGTGATGTGCGCGTGCGTGTATGTGTGTATGTGTGTGTATGTGTGTGTCTCTGTGTGCATGTGTGGGTGTGCATGTATGTGTGTGTATGAGTGTGACTTCATGCATACACACACATGCACTTACACCCCACCCCACCGCCCACCCATACACACACATACATGCACAACATGACTTCATGCACACATGTACATGCGTGCTCTCACAACCTTCATACGACACACACCTGCCCTGTCCCAAGTTTGCAAGCCGTAGGAAAGCCACGTAATTCTGCTTGGCGGACGTGGCTTGAGTGCCCGCCACCATGAAGCACGAATGTGGGAAGGTGGACCGCGGGGCGCCTAGCTCGTCCTTGATGTAATCAAAGCTGAGGGGATGCAAGTGAGGGTGTCGCGTGAGTCCTCATGTCTGATGCTTAAAATGCAAGCTCTTCTTGGCAGGCATCCAAAAAACTGTTAATGGACTAAGTTGAGATGTGGCAATGCACGGACGGGAATGGATACATGGAGTGTGTTAAGGCCAAGGCATGTGTGTGCATGTGTGTGTATGTGTATGTATGTATGTATGTATGTGTGTGTGAGTGCATGCGCAAAGCATACTGCAAAAACCATTTACGCAGTTTGAGCCCATCTGAAGCTTGCATTCTACGGCCGTTGTTGTGCCGGTCACCTCAAGCATGGCCAATCCAGCTGCAGCTTGTGCATGCAGTCGTAAGCTGTGGGGTCATAGTCTAGCTCCTCATCTTCAGCCATGGGATCGATTCCTGGCCGCCAAACCTGTGTGCGACCAAACCAGGGTTTTGTGTCGGCTGAGAGTACGTCTGTTGGGAGCAAATTTGAGTGAAGGGCTTCTCACACATGCATGCAACGTGGTAGCTTTTTGTCAAGCAAGGACTCACTGCTGATGTAGTGGCTGGAGCTTGGTCGGTCTCCATTGGTTTGGCCTGTGTACGTGCAGTGCAATTCAGCGTTGAAGGCTTTGTGTGTGCTGAGCAGACAGGCAAGTGCATGTGGCAATAGTTACACAGACAGGGACAATCACTCACCTTTTTGGATGACGCTGTGGGCTTGGCACCCGAGGGTGACTTTGAGGGGCCTTTGCCAGGCTTTTTCGGGTTCCTCATCGTTACTGTGCAATTGATTTAAGAATAAAATGGATTGTAAAGCCCTTGATGAATGCAAGCGGCAGCAAAAAAACAAGTTTCTATATTTTCTGCCACTAGCGAGGCCCGCCTGTGGCACGCGAGCATAATTTAGTTATAAAACTTTCTGTTAAGGGTTTGAGCCCAATGCAGACGAAAGCAGACTAATTTAAGGCCCACTCCTCAATCTTCTCTCCTGCCAGCTTATTCCAAGCTCTCTGGAAGTCGTCGGGAGTGCAGGGGTGGTATGGTCGTGGCTGCTTGGTGAACCAGGTTACGCCAACGTACGCAATGTTGAACGCGAGGTAGGCAGCAGCAAGATGGGGTACTGCTAGCTTACTGCTAGTTGATTATTGCTTGATTGTGTATGCAATTGGCCTACTGATCAGGACGATATAAAAAGTTTGTATCGACTGACAATTTGATTAGTGTTGCTATTTGACTACGTCATCGGTTCGTTTACGCAGGTCCTGTTTAATGTGTGGAATTTTCCACTAATATGGGTGGCGCATAAGGGATTCCTGTGCAACTGTTTGTTGTTATCCCACCTAAAAGCCATTTACAACCAAACTTAAGACACAGAACACTGATGAGGGTTAGGGGGTTTTCATTCGAGACCGAAACGCGTAATTGAACCATAATAATAACAAAAACCATGCATGTGACTAGCGAGTTAATGTGCAGGATCACCACCTGTGACAGTTAGTAACATGTAGATAAATCTTTCTCAAATTGCCGAAGCTTGATGCCCTAGACCTGGAAAATTGTCATAGTGCTCTCTGTAATTACAATTTTGCGACGATCGATGCTATTATGCTCTTTGCTCTGATCAGTGTCAATCTCGGAACTTCAGTGCCCGTCCTTTTAAGATCAGCCAAAAACAGTGTGAAAGAAAGATTTATGTGTACTTAAAAAAAGAGAGCGCAGGTAGTGTAAATACTATCACACAAATTAGGACATTTTGTTTCTCTTGTTAAGTGACGCTCCGTTCCTGCGTCTTAGCAGTGCTTCATTTTTGTCAAGTGTATGTTCCAGTGTTGATGTATGCCTTGTTTTTGCTAGCAATTGTAAATCTGTACTATGTGTGGTTAGCCTCGTGGAGGCAATTGGATTGGGCATGGACCAAAAATGTCTGAATCCAGAGCAGTTTTAAGGTCTTGTGCTATGAGGCTTTCCCATCTAGGTACATAATTCATTCCCCGCAGCCTTCACAGGAATGTGGTGAAATTTTTATGAATTAAGAAGTTTGCCTCCAAGCTCCGTGTCCACTCTGTGAACTGCGCTACCTGCTAGACCTGTATGCCAGACGTGCCCTTTCCGGTATCTGCTCTCATCAATTAAGATTCAAGTCCAAGCAAAGCTTGCAACCCTTGTGATCCCTTCTCACCTATTTTTTGTGGTAGAGAGTTTACGGCGTTTCAAGAGGTAAGTGGCTCCTGTTACATTATTGGGAAAAGGGTTTTCGATTGGATGTCAATTCTTTTCACGCAAAAGCACAGCACAGCATGCTTATTGCCAACCTAAACAGACAAGTACATAGGGAAGTCAAGCGTCGCGTGATCCTCGTTGGAGCTATGGGGACTATCTACAAAGCTACAAAGATTATACAGACAAACCTCTGGATTACCATATGATTAAAAAATTGCAGAGGGGGCTGACTGAGGAAATGTCCAAATATGTGCCCTTTTTGCACTCTGAACCCAGCCATTCACTGCCCACTCAGCCAACTGACACCATTTTGGCTTTAAACGAAAGCTGATATTGTAAGCTGCACGAGGATGTGCTTATATCCATGTAAGTCACGCACAGTGTGCGCAAATTGACGGGGGTCAAAGCTCACCTTGACTGCCCAAACTCTAATTTGGTGCCTTTCTATGGGAAAATAGCATAGATGGGAAAACAGCTCCATTGTCGGCTTCACACGCACTTCATCTTTTCACTTGACTTTATTTGCAATCATATTTTTTTATTACAACAACACCATACCACACAAAATTATGCCATTTGGTGGAGTGGGTGATCTGCTGTGAAGATTTTGTGGTGAAAAGTGGGGTTCACGCCGCGGACAATAGGGCATGTGGCCGCAATTTGCAGCTCTCAAGATCAAGTGCAATTTGAACTTCAGATCAACGGCTACATCTGGATTTTATTATCAAAAACTGCAAAGTGGGGTTAACGTGCTCAATTCACAATTTAAAAACACCGTTTTTTTTTGCTCAGTCAGCCCCCTCTGAAAAAATTGACACACAAACTGAGCGAACACTCCATCAGACATGCATCTGCACTCATAGAAACAAGGTATGCACTGCAATATAACACAAGCAACAACAGTCAAGGATTGGGTCCAGGTGCTACGGCACACAACCCCCCTGACCCACATTAATTTCTTAATAATTGTTTGCGCGGTGGGGGGTTGCCTGGTGTGGGCACCTAAGTAGCCCCCTCCCTTAATCACGCTGGCTGTGTCATCACTACCAGCGGAGTCATTTCTTTTCTTTTCTTTTCACGCACTTTTTGACCTCTATCCGGGTTCGAACTGAGGACCTTCTATCGTCCGCAGTACCCGTGGTGCGCTTCAACGCACCGGCCGCTGTCCAGTCAGCCACCCTTTGACACCAATGTTACATCGGGAAAAGGGTTAACGATTGGATGTCTGGGTACATATACCCACGTAACAGCTTCTTTGTTACATGTAGGTAATGATTTCTGAAAGCTTCAACGGTTTTTCCAATTTATTGACCTCTGCCTTCTTTTAAATTTAAGGCCTCCAGTAAAAGATCCTGCAATGTCACATACATTGTGCCTTTTTCCCCTTTCCAGGATTTTTTTTGTAGGTGATACAAGTCTCGTGCTACAACAACAATTATCACAATTTTTATATGTTTTACATACGCAGCCTAGCAGTCGCACGTTTTGACAGATGGCTTAACCTGTAAACCTGTAAACAGAACCAGAATTGACATCATGAAGAAATCAATTTCTAAAGTTGCAAAAGACTTCTTCTGTCCTTTGATAAAAGATGAAATTCGAAATGCAACTGGATGGAAAAAGGAAGCCAATAACCAAAACTAGTTCTTTTTGTTTGACCAAGTCTAAGGGAGTTGCCACTGTACGCTCAGCGCAAACATATCATCCAAAGAATAGACAAAGTAAGCACTCCTAGACAGTGCAGCCCAATTCATTTCCTTGCTTTTTTTGCTGGCTGCGCTTTGACTTCAGATGGCACCATTTCCTCCACAAGTGCTTCTGGGTCAATCTGAAATGAAGAGGTGAAAAGTGCTTAGAAACTTGTCTACTCAGACGTGGGCAGTGTCAAGAAACTAAGAGTGAGAAGGCAAATTGGGGGAGCTGCCAGCATGGCTGTTGCCAGACATTCCCAGCACAGGATTGAGGTATTGATCGGAGTAAAGGGCACCATCTACAAAAAAACAGTGACAAACCTCACTCGGATCCAGGACTGGACTTATACAAGGCAAAATCACTGACAACCAAGCTCAGAGAACACAATCAAAGTGCCTCCTTGCTAATCCAGAAGATGCACGCTTTCTATAGCACTTTTACTTTCGCTTTCTCTTCTTAAGAAAGGATGTTCATTCAAGTATATTATCTTTGGGTAATGTCAATATGATTTGATTGTTCACGTCCTTTGGCGTGAAAAATCCGCAACAACGTGTACAGCACTTTGTGCATTGCTGCTACAGGATGCCTCTCCATTCCTCACATGCCCTGTTACAGATGAATGTTTACACGCCTCTAACTGCAACAGGTTCACGCCCTCACCTCTTCAGGGCCCTCCTCACGTTTTTTGGTCTGTTCCTTTTTCTTTTCAGCGTACTTCTTTGCTGATCGCAGCCTGCGTAGCACAAAGAAGACACACATGAAAGTGCCAAATCTTTTGCTGTAGAGGCTATTTGGGTGCTACTGCTGCTGCTGCTGCTGTTGAGCTGGTGTGGCACGCTGCATGTGGCTAAATATAACCAGCAGCCGGGTGTGTAAACCGTGTGAATAGTAGGTTGCAATTGATGGACAACGCAATGGAATGTGGCTTCCGAGATCTGCTAACTCTTGCCAGAGTCCCATCACCAAATGCATACATGCATATTTCTACTTCCTAAGTCGTTTGGAAAAAGGCATTACAGCACCTGGTTTCATAAGGCCAGCCCTCATCCTGAATGACCCGCTGCATGTACGTGGAAAAGATTGGTAAGTGGTGAGAAGGCTGTAGTGGAGAAAGCTAATGGTAAACAAGGCGTTTGCCAACAAACAAAGATGATGCTATAATGCCAAAATGTGTAAATGGTAAAATTGCTTGCGAAAGGGTACGTCGTGCCTAAACAGAAAGGCCCGACGCCTTGTTCTCGTGGTGTGTACTCATACAATCCCTTTAAAGACCTTAAATAAGAACTCCTGCTAAGTCGTGCTGGATTTGCAGCATCCAGCAGCATATAAAAAAAAACAGCCGGATCAAGGAGGCCTGCTAGGTACGCTTTAATAAAGGTTTTTTTCTCTCCCGTGTCCAGATAACGGACACGGATGTGATACTAGCAATGCTAGCATGCTAGCATGGTGCGTGCGCACGTGTGAGGTATTCGAAATTGTCCGCATGCATGCAGCATGGCAAATACATGTTTGCGTAGGAGGCATTGCCACGAGGAATACGGGCTTCATTATCATGCAAATAAGCATACGATTATTGGCACGTCTGATATCATCGACCTCATCGGCGATGAGCGAGCGCATTTGTTTGATTGGTACAAGCTCCCTGATTTCTAAAGGGGCACGGGCACAGGCCTGGAAGCCTGATGATGCAATAGCTGTTGCTGGACATACATACATCTAGTGTACGCATGTAGTGTGCGTGCGTGTGTGGGCGGGCGTCCTCAATAATAATGTACTGTTGTGTGCACGAGGCACCCATGATTTCCTTGAATAGGAGTGCTTTCTCTTACTTGATTGAGAGATTGAGAATGTGGTGATATAATTGTTGTGTATGTTGGCAGTGACGAGGTGATACGCGTATCTTGTGCATAACGCCTCCGGGCAAATTTGCTAGATAGACGCACGCACGCAGCCAAGATCCTGCTGCCACCCAACCTTCCCCTCTGCTCGCCGGTGAGGGCAGGGGTCGTAGCTAGCAGGGGGCCCGCGGGCGCTCGTTCGTTCGTCCGCCTGCTACTGATTGACAATTTGCCTCGAGGCACTCACCACCAACTCGCACAAGCAATTCCTGACAAGAAAACTCACCATCAGTCCGTCCAATGACTTCTGGAGCTTGGTCTTCTTTGATCCTCTGCTGGCCTCGTTGTCTCGCTTCGTCTTAGCCATCTTATACTTTATTTTGGAAAACTACGGTATTTGGTGAGTCAATGTCGCTCGGATCCAAATTGATTGTCGGAATTCCATTTTGTTCTTCTTATTTTTCAAGCAGACCGCCCTTTCTGCTGCTTGTTTTGTTGGCGTGCAAATAAACAATTAGCTATCCAACACAAGTTAGAGCCATAACTGGCTTGCTGGGACTGTTTGGCTTGGAAAGGGGCTTGCAGGCAACAAACACCTCTTTTCAATCTGGTCCACTGCTGGACGTATTCAGGGGGGACGGAGATCATATCACGGATATCTAGTGTTACATCGCAATTAATGAGGGGGCCATAAAACGGCCAAAGGAACAATGAATGAGAGCAACTGCAATCTGGAATACTCAGACATAAATATACGCAGAATATAAGCTCATTTCTTAACAGCAGTAGGATAAATTTACCGATATATTTGTCATCAGTTAAAAAAGGGGGCCGATTCACGGTTTTTCACGAAGCTACTCATTGCCCTGTATTTGTTTACATATCCTACCTATTATTGCGGTAGTGCAAAAATAATATCACACAGTCTAAGTTGCATGTCAGGTTGCCTATTACATCCTACAAGTGACGAGTACATGCAACAGAAACCCTCCATTTCCTCAGATCACCAGATCACCTCACAGAAAATAAAGAAGGGAAAAGAGGAGATAATGCTGGTAGTAACAACGCATCCTACGTGATTTTAGGGAAACAGCAGTTAGGTGCCAGCACCTAAAAGATCCTTACTGACGAAGTACATTCACCACCGAAAGTCATTAGGTAATGAGGAGCAAAGGGGTTGTGTGCAGACATTTATAAATATATATTTATAAACTGCAGAAGCATTTATATATATATATATATATATATATATATA
>Ga0307968_1000309_pt1:0-20000 | contig 33261 bp, 40 predicted proteins | sample OrgLakmetagen650_FD_201834 | JGI IMG/M metagenome (GOLD analysis project Ga0307968, IMG submission 201834) | Saline water microbial communities from Organic Lake, Antarctica - #650 | ecosystem: Environmental > Aquatic > Non-marine Saline and Alkaline > Saline | place: Antarctica: Organic...
CACCCGGACCCAATCCTTGACTGTTGTTGCTTGTGTTATATTGCAGTGCATACCTTGTTTTTATGAGTGCAGATGCATGTCTGATGGAGTGTTCATTCAGTTTGTGTGTCAATTTTTGCTCGCTGGTGCTTAAGCTTGGTATCTCTGCTGTTGGTCATATTGCCTGCCCCTATCTTTCAGGCACGCTTGCCTTTGGGGGGCAGGGTGTGCCACGGCTTGGTGGCTTTCCCTGCATTGCATACATGTGAAAGCCGTGTAAAAAGCAGCGAGCAACAAGTACGGAATGAGCTAACTGCTCTCTTTGTACATCATCCTTGTAACCCCTTGTAACCCCTAAAAAAGCAATATATATAACTGCTCGGCAACATAGCACACCACCTCCGTTTTAGGCAGTGTTGTCGCGTACGGTACGTACGGTACGAGAGCTGCAGATTGTACCATTTTCAAACTTCTTAATTTCATTCAGCAAGCCTGCCCGTGGCGGACGTGAACAACGTGACACCAGGGATGTTGTCATATGCGGGGCTGTAGAGAGACCCCGCATATGACATCCCTGGTGTAATGCTTGCCTGTGGGGAGTATCAGTAGGGTTGGCCAGAGCCATACATTTATAGGTATATACGGTGTACATATGGTATTTTATGGTATTTTAGCAGGGAAATCACCATACATACGGTCTTATATGGTGCAAATATATGGTTTTGGCCAACCCTAATTACAGTTGTGCCAAAGCCACCAGAGGTCAGCTTCCATATGTGCGTCCAAAATGGCACATGGCTAGGGTTGGCCAGAACCGTATATATACACCGTGTATGACCATATATATGGTGAATTCCCTGCCAAAAATACTGTATACACACCGTATATATATGGTTTTGGCCAGCCCTAAGTATCAGGGATTCGTCAATCATCTGCTTGGTGTTCAGTCTTCCCCATTCAGATGAAGGACGGCGCATGCACGGAAGGATGTGCATGCAAGAACACTCAGCATGGCTGGCATGTCCAACCCGACAGTCAACACAATATTGCCAGCTCACTTACCTAGGAGGCTGTGGAATGCGCCTCCGGGGGCTTGTGCACTGGAGGCGATCATGAATGGGGACAGCCCAGCCTCTGCATACCCCTTTGCCGTGGCATGTGCTGCCTGGACAGAGTGAGCAGGCAGGCAAAGTCATTTGCATGAGTCATGGTATAAGCGGTGACTGTGTCGTCCTGAGATAGTTCAAGAACTGATTTGGGTCAGATTCTCATTCCGGAGACAATATTTGTGAGATAATAATTGTGAGATATATTAGATCAGTACTGACGCAACTCATACAACTTACTGAATATGCAAGTATCACTCACTGGTTCAAGCACATACTGCTGGGCCCATGCCAGCCCGTTATTGTGGCTCATGTGGCTAGTCTGTGTGAGCTTCAGAGCCTGTGCGTGTTCACGAGCAGGACCCTTTGAAAGTAGTCATCACGCAAAATAGAGAGCACGCAAATTAGGGCGTGACAGCGTTGCTTGGATTTAAAAAAATACACTACACTGCAAGAGTGCCTGACTGGAGACCTGTCCACAACACAACAGGGTCAAGAAAACCAAATGAACTTCAAATTCTTACCTGTGCAGGGCTGGCACCCAGTGCAGCGTTAAGTTTAGTTTAGATTTCAAAGGCCTCCAGCCTGGCATGGCTGCTCAGCCTATAGGTCCCAGCAAATAAATCAATCAAAAAGATCGACAGCTGCACTACTAATTTGTAAACTTCTGAGTTATGTTCAGTGCAGCGTTAAAGGTCTCTGTGCTTGTGAACATGAGAACGTGGTCGACATTGGACAAACTCAAACAGAGCTGCACAGTTGCACGTGCGTCACCTTTGATCTGAGCATAAAAGAAAAGTGTTTGAGAGGTAGCCGTGTGTTTAAAATAAAGAGCGAGGGGTGTTATTGTGGCCTAAGAAGAGGCATGTATTTCAGATTTTTCTTGTTGTTCGAGAGGCATCTCTGATTTACATTCTTGCTGTCTTTTGATCTTGATCTGACTAAAGCCTTAATCTGACTGAGCAGGTACTCTCATGGGACAATACAACCAACAATTGGCCAATAGACATACAGTAGCAAAGGCATTTGTGGCAGCCCGGCCATTGATGTGGGGGGCTGGCCCTGCCCGCCAGTCCATTACGATGCTTCTGCCGGGGTACCCTATTGAATGCAATATGCCGTTTACCTTAAGAAGAGTGCATGGTGAAGTGAGGCATGATTTCCAGTGACTGACACAACATTAATTGTGGATTGAGGACACAAAACATGAAGTTGAGTGTGCTATCTTTTCACCCCGCTGAATCCACCAATAGCAGGGATCGTCTGCTATCAGGTCAGCTGCTGTGCAATACGCACACCAGGGTCACGGACAGATCAACTTACAGATACCATCGTGGCTTTGCAGGTGCTTTCAAATATTTCAAATTGGAATACTCCATCCCTCCAGTCTGCTGGCTTCGTGGCTGTGCGGCGTAGCATGCAATGGTGGAAATTACAGTTGGCGCTTTGCGTACATTATCGTGATCTCAGCTTTGCGTACCTAACTGTGATCCCAAAAGTGAATTTAAGTCATGCAGAAATGAATGGCTGCAGCAGCTAATGATGAGCTGGCCAGCAATGAAGCCTAATTCTATGTGTCATGTTACTACTCATAGGAACGTCTCTATCCTAATGACTGAAGTTCCAGGCGTCTCTACATGAGCAACGACAAGGAAATATCTCTGCATGTGTGGAGCAAGGAGGAGAAGGGAGGTTGCTTGATTAAGAAGGTATCACACATCTTGTGCACACACACAGCATCAGCATCATTTCACCGGTAAGCGTCTTTCGAAACATTTCCTCTAGAGCTTTGGATTGCTACTTGCGAAAGTGGAGGTAGTTTTAGGTAGAAAATTGCTAAATGAGTAAATGATCCCTTTCTGGAGTTTGATATGTGTTTCGCACAATCGATGATTCACAAACGATCAGCTTGCGGCCAAGCCATATGCATGAACCTTAAGGGTAGCTGCAAAGCCTAGTGGCCCGTGGTCAGGCCAGACTCTTCAAGGTCGCGGGTTCAAATCCGCCTGGTAGCGTGAGTACTTCGCTCTATGGCTAACAAACTCGCTCTATGGCTCTATGGTTAATACTTGCAATCCATGCTTGAGCTGGTACCAAGATTCGTCGTGACATGCTTATGAGTTCTAGCATCCTCACCATACTTGACCTCAAGAATGTGAAAAATGTCACGCTGAAATATGCCAAGATCTTTAGTTCGGTGCTGTCTGGGGTTGGTGGATCAGCTGATGACTGTCTGGGGTTGGTGGATCTGCTGATGACTGGAGTTGGTGGATCTGCTGATGACTGGGGTTGGTGGATCTGCTGATAACTGTCTGGGGTTGGTGGATCAGCTGATGACTGTCTGGGGTTGGTGGCTCTGCTGATGACTGTCTGGGGTTGGTGGCTCTGCTGATGACTGTCTGGGGTTGGTGGATCAGCTGATGACTGTCTGGGGTTGGTGGATCAGCTGATGACTGTCTGGGGTTGGTGGATCTGCTGATGCCTGGGGTTGGTGGATCTGCTGATGACTGTCTGGGGTTGGTGGATCTGCTGATGACTGGCGGTGCTGCTGTGTGTGCTCTCATGCTCTCTCAGCTGCCACTTTGAAGAACCCATCCCTCTCCATTGTCAGTTTATGTTTTTTCAGGTCTAGCCTGCAACCCTTCTGATCCCCATTGATCTTTATCTTTCTATTGGTGGAGGAGTTTTACGGTACCCGGTACCAAAGTGGCTCCCTTTCCTTAGTTAATGTGGGGAATGGTTTTCACTGCCTGCGTAGTTTTTTCTTTTTTCTTGATCTTGAGGAGATGGGATCAACCATCACAGCAACTTCCAGTGGACGGCTGGAGATAAATTTGTTTTTGTATGCCTGTTTTTATTTATAGCCAGCCGTTTGCTGCAGCCTGCAACCTATATCCATGGAGACGAAGCAGGATCCTAGGGAGCCTGTCTTGCTGATGGCACTGAAGATCATGCTGCATGCTAAGTTGTGTCTTTCAGTGATTATGTTTCTTATTTGCATGTGTTGGCATCCAGAAAGGATATGCAGGGCATTATCTAGTTGAGGGCAGATGGGAAAAGTTCCATTTGCTGAGTGCTCAAACCATACCGCATGCTTTTGGTTGTACAGGCTTCCTGTTCTGTACTTCATAATGATGCACTTGGTTTTAACAGGGACATAGGGTGTTGTTAGGTAAGCGTCGCTGATGGCTCCATCGGCAGTGCCATTTTTGATAAGGGTCTGGTAGTGTTCATGGTAGTTTGCTTTGGTATTTGCATTTCTTAGTTTGTGGAGGGGGCGTATGTGTGCTTGCAAGGCGTCATGTTAATTGGATAGGTAACAGAGGCTTGAGGTAGGAGACTGGCCTGTGTTTCGGTGACTTTGTATAAATTGGTGTTTTTCGACTATTCTTTTGCAAGCCAGTAGATGTTGTAGAAGGGATTTTTCTCAGGGCCGGCTGTTATGATAGAGGTATCCAAAACGTCAGAGTAGGTTGTGATTGATTTCCTAGCAAGAGCGTCAGCATATTCATTGCCTATAATACCTGCATGAGATTTGATATTGTGGAAATGAATGGGTGATGGTGACTGGTGGATTGTTTTGGCAATGGATTGGAGGACATCTCCCTGGATGTGGTGGCGGTGGAGGTTTGGGTGTGAGAGCTGCTTTTTAATTTGGTGTATTGAGGTTAGGCTATCTGTGGCTATATGGGAGTAGCCGTGAATGATTGTGGCTGCTACAGCTGCTAGCTCTGCACGTGAGATGGTGTTGGTTCTACCTACGCTTCTTAAGTTCACGTAATGGGATACGTTAAAGCAAGGGTGGTTTACACCTGATCCTGTGTCTTGCCCCTTCTTCATGTTTGTTAAAGGCTGCCATCAGTGTTTGTTAAAGGCTGCCATCGTGTTTGTTAAAGGCTGCCATCGTGTTTGTTAAAGGCTGCCATCAGTGTTTGTTATAGGCTGCCATCAGTGTTTGTTAAAGGCTGCCATCAGTGTTTGTTAGAGGCTGCCATCGTGTTTGTTAAAGGCTGCCATCGTGTTTTTAAAGGCTGCCATCAGTGTTTGTTATAGGCTGCCATCAGTGTTTGTTAGAGGCTGCCATCGTGTTTGTTAAAGGCTGCCATCAGTGTTTGTTAAAGGCTGCCATCGTCTTTGTTAAAGGCTGCCATCAGTGTTTGTTAAAGGCTGCCATCAGTGTTTGTTAAAGGCTGCTATCAGTGGTTGTTATAGGCTGCCATCAGTGTTTGTTAGAGGCTGCCATCAGTGTTTGTTAAAGGCTGCCATCAGTGTTTGTTAGAGGCTGCCATCGTGTTTGTTAAAGGCTGCCATCAGTGTTTGTTAAAGGCTGCCATCATTGTAGGTCCAGTCCCACCATTCTTGAACTTTACGGATCAGGTTTGGGCTGGAGCTGTGTTGGGTTGCTTTGTCAGAGCTCTGAGGTGGGTCCAGGGTACTTTTTTTTTATCTTGGGGGACTTGTGGGGTTTGATGAAGGTGGTCGCTGGGTAGTTCCCTTACTTTGTCAAGGCCAGGAGTCTTATCAGTGCTAAGTGCAGAGGGGTAGGGGTCGTTATGAATGCAATTGGTTTCCCACTTTGCCTCAGGAATTTCTTTGGAAAGCTCTTTTAGCCAGTTTTTGTTGCAAGCATTGAGGCAGCTTCTGCCTTCAGTATTCCACATGGAAATGATGTGCACATCCCAAGTGTGTTTGGGAAGGTGCGTCTGTGTATTGTTCCAAGAGGGTACTTCTGCTTATTAAAATTGGTCTCATGGTATGGAGCCCTATAATTTGCATATGTGTGGGAATCTGTGGTAGAGTGATGCGTAGGGATTTGTGGTCATCCTTCAATTCCAGGAGGGAAGAAACATGGAGGTAGCTGTTGCCTCTGTGCTAAGGGCAGCAGAGTAAATTGCATGCCTTGTTGCTCGATACATGGTTTTTTCATGGTAAATGGGATGGAAAATAGAGAAACCAGTGAACTTGGAGGAGAAGGCGCTGCAGTTTGCTCCAAACGCCTTATCTCTTGGGTGTTCACTCCAGTGTTGAAAGAGTGGGGTCATGGCCAAGGGGGGATGCCATTTTTTCTTTAATGACAAGGGCCCATTTTTGTAGGGCAATTATAATGTGTGGGGGAAGCATCCGTGAAAACAAGTTTTTAATCTTTTGGCTTGTACGTTGTACGTTTGGAGGTAGCAATATCTTTGCGTGTGATGAGGCCTACAGATTTCGATGCAAGATTCAGGGCGGGTGGATGTTGTCATGTAAGCCGCTGTATTTGCCTTTTCAAAACCCTTTGTAGAATGTTGAGGCGCTCAGAGGTGAGCATGCCTTTGCATTTTCCGTCTACGTTGTAGATACAGGCTACTGTGGCAGTGTACACTTCTGGGAGTATAGGGTCGTCTGAGGGGTTTTCGGTGTCGTTTCCTTGGTGTTTCATGAGGTTAACGTCTTAAAGAATGGTGATAAGACTGTTTGTATGCATCTTTCTTGTGGGGGCAAACAAGGTTGACCCCATTCCTTCTGTTTTCCCCCTTAGGGATCATTATTTAACGGTATCAACAGCATTGCTGAGAGGGTGACAGGGGCAGTCTCTGAACCTGCGGGTATGCACATCTCACACATGTTGTATGTGGATATTCATCTGATTGGCAATACTGCTAAGTTTAAGGTCGTACACTTAAGCTCCACGGGTGAATATGTCCCCTTTTTAAATGTCGGCGGTTCCACTTTTGTTCACAAACCCTTTCAGGTACCTGCGCATGTTTCCATACCAGTGCTTGAGCATGGCAAAGTCTGCTGAGCATGCATCCCATCCTTTCCTTGCCTTTGCCTATAGGGTACGTAGAATTGTGCGTGAACACGCTTTGGCAAACAGACCCCACACTTCTTTGTGGCTCGCTAAAATATATCTTGTATCTGCTGACATTTAAGGTATTAGCTATTAGCTAAGAAAAGAGTACTGTTTTTTCGCAGCTAGATAGGCAGGGAGTTCTCTAGCTTGCTGTCTACGCTTTATTCGCATTCCTGATGGGCACGTTAGGTATAAAGCGGACAACCACTGACTGGGCTGTACTTTGTTGGTGTGGACATAGGCAATTGCACAGTTAAACTTGTTTTCGTTCCGCTGTCAAGCTCTTCAGTTTTGCAGAAGGTCCAGGCTGGTCTCAATTTACAGTCGCTTCCAAGCGCCTGCTGGAATGCTCAGTTCAACAAACTGGGCGTGCTATTATTATGCAAGAATTTACTGCAGATTTAGAGCACAGGATTAGAGGTGTTTGGAGAGGCGCTGAGTAAATGGCCTTTCAAATGCACAACAACACTGCTTGCCATTCTTGCCGCCCTTTTTTTTTATTAATGAAGGTATAAAATACGCTTATGAAACACGCCAACAACAGGTATGCCGACGACTGTGCCATCTTTATCTTGATCTGTCCAAATGTGTTACGTGCAATGTCAGTAGGTTCCACTTAGCTTACTCATACTTTGAAAGTGGAGGCAGCAGCGTGGCTTAAACAGTTCTTGCTATGTGATCAGTGCCCTGGTTAAGACGAACATGTCCAGAAACAGTTGCACGCTTTTTTACTCTGACAAGATCATCGGATTTGTATGCTGAGTATCTGTTGTATGCTGAGTATCCGTTGTATGCTGAGTATTTGTTGTATGCTGAGTATCCGTTGCATGCTGCGTATCCATTGTACGCTGAGTATCCGTTGTATAGCTGAGTATCCGTTGTGTGCTGAGTATCCCTTTTGATTGAACCGTTCTGGAGGACTTCTCGGTTCAACCTTGTTGCATCAAGTCAACAAATGCCTTGTTTAAGATGTCTCATCTCCGCAGAACTATAAAGAAAACGAAAAGAAAAAACTACGTAGGCAGTGAAAGCCACTCCCCACATTTACTAAGGAAGAGGAGCCACTTTGGTACCGAGTACCGTAAAGCTCTTCCACCGCGAAAAGGACAGGGAAAATCAATGGGGATCAGGAGGGTTGCAGGCTTGGCCTGAAACCGGCTCCTGATGAGAGTTGATAACAGTACTGGAAAGGGCACGTCTGGTTTGGACAAGTTTAGCAGCGAGGTTCACAGAGTGCACATGGAGCTTGGACACAAGCTTCTTTACTCTTTGAGAATCGAGACCCAGATCCTTGAAAGGCTTCAGAGTGTGAGTGTTGTAAATGGTGCCGCCCACACCCAAAAGGTTGATGTGGAGAATAACGGAGGCTCCTTGGGGAATGTTGCAAAGGCTCTGTGCTGTTCCTCTTCGGCATTCAGCTGGTTCTGAGGTCTGTGTCCTCACAGTACTTGATCTCGACAAGGTGGATGTCACACCGAGGTTTGCTGAGGTCTTTAGGTCGGTGCTGTCTGGGGTTGGTGGCTCTACTGGTGGCTGGCGGTGCTGCTGGGGTGCTCCCAGTCTCCCTCAATTGCCCCCTACCACTTCGAAGAACCCACCCCCCTACATTAATTTGTTGTTTTTGTGTTTTTGCAGCGATGAGAGTAACCATCACAAAACCTGGGCGGCTGGAGATAAATCTGTCTTTATCTGAGAAGCGGGGTGGGAAGAGCCATTTGGGAGCAATTCTACTTTCGGCTGTTTTAGGAATCTGGAGATTCTGCATGGTCATCCGTTCGTTGCTGCCTATGTCTTTGGAGACAACGCATGATCATAAGGAGCCTGTTTTGCTGATAGCCTTAAAGATCATGCGGCATGCTAAGTTGTGTCTTTCGGTGATCATGTTCCTTATTTGCATGCGTTGGCACCCAGAAAGGATGTGCAGGGCACTGTCTACTTGTGGTCAGAGGGGGCAAGTTTGACTTGTTGAGAGTTTGAACATTACCGTATGTTTCTAATTATATAGAATGCTTGTTCTGTATGTCATAATGATACATTTGGTCTTAAAGGGGACATTGGATGATGCTAGGTAAGCATTGCTAGTGGCTCCATTGATGAGGGTCTGGTAGTACGCATGGTAGTTCGCTTCAGTTTTGGCATTTCCCAGTTTATGGAGGAAATGCATATGTGCTTGAAGGGCGTCACGGTGGTTTGGTAGGTACCAGAGCTTTGGGAGAGGAGAATGGGCCATGTTGTTGTATGGGTATAATTTTTTGTTTGGTTTTCTATGTCTTCTTTTGCAAGCCAGTGGATGTTGTAGAAGGGATTTCCCTCAGGGCCTGCTGTTTTGATGGAGGTGTCAGCAATGTCGGAGTAGGTGGTGCGTGGCTGGCTTTTTAGCAAGAGCGTCGGGTTCATTACCAATAATACCGGCATGGGAACTTACTTTGAAGAAGTGGATGGGCGATGGTGATTGGCAATTTGCTTTAGCAATGGATTGAAGGACATCTCCTTGAATGTGGTGGGGATCGAGATTTGGGTGTGAGAGCTGCTTTTGATTTGGTGCAGTGATGTAAGACTTTAAATTTTGCGAAGACACTAGGCCGGATCCCCAACTCCAAAAAGCAAAAGCACAGCACAGCATGCTTATTGTCAACCTAAACAAACAAGGGTATAGGGAAGTCGAGCTTCACGTGATCCTCGTTGGAGCTATGGGGACTATCTACAAAGACTGCACAGACAAACCTCTGGCAGACTTTAATCTGGACTACCATAAGATTGAGAAACTGACACACAAACTGAATGAACACTCCATCAGACATGCATCAGCACTCTCAAAAACAAGGTATGCACTATGCACTGCAATATAACACAAGCAACAACAGTCAAGGATTGGGTCCGGGTGCTACGGCACACAACCCCCCTGACCCACACTAGTTTCTTTTTCAACAGTCAGCATTAGAGATCCCTGGTCTGCATGAGCAGTGAAAAAAGTACAAGTATTAGTTATTTACGCTGGAAGTCACAAGCGTGCATTAAGGAAAGGCTCTCAACTAGTGCTCACACTAGCCAGAGCCCCACCAAAAACGAGAAAAAAGAGAAACAACAGAGACCAATGAGGATCCGGCGGGTTGTCAGCCATGCATTCCAGCCTGCGGCTAGCCCTCCTGAAGCCAGCCGCTCTACCAGTACCCCCCTTATCAGATCCTCCATTATCACTGTTGTTGTTAAGGTGTATTTTGTGTCTTATTTTTGTAATTTTGTGCAAGCTTTTTATTGCATGGCAGTGCAGTTTAGTAACTAGTTGGTGCACTTTGTGCGTGGGGACGCATACGTTAAGTAAAGGAGTTATGGTGTACTGATTGTAGATTGTGCCCCCGACTCCAAGAAGTATAACATGAATTGATGACTTTGGTTTCTTTCTAAGGCTGTCTGTGGCTATATGTGAGTAGCCATGTATAGCTGCTAGCTATGCATGTGAGATGGTGTTAGTTTTTACAAATACTCTGAACCAGTATTTCTCTTTATTTGAGAGCTTACGGATTTTTTTGTGGCTGCTGAAACCAGTTAGCAGCTGATTAGCCGATATAGGCTGATGGTCTCACCCCAATGTAACTTATGAGTTCAGTGTGAAACACTTGAACTCAGGTTCTTAAGTGTAGCATCAAGTGAGATGTTCTCACTTTCTGCTTTTCTCCGGTTTCTGCTTCCCTTCTCCATTCTTTTTATTCCTTGGAGAACACAACTCTCTCTTTAGCATACTTCCCCCCTCCCTCACCTCTTTTCTTTATTTTAGTCTTTAGTTTTCTCCCGTTTCTCCGGTTTCTCTGAGTTGTTGTGTTCTCCTTTGTAATAATGACAGAGCCCTATGCATCTCACGATGCAAGCGAAATAGAACCATTGTGCCAGCAGCTGATCAGCCAAACAACCTGGCTCAAGGTAGCATGTAAATCAATCAATCACGCCCCATTGTGACACCATTGTGGAGAGGACGGTAGGCACAGGTTGCAGCACACGTCCAGTACTAGAGCAAACCACGAAAAACAAGCGGCCGAATTATTTTTCTTGTTAGTTCCAACAATCAAGCAGCCATCCATATATGTACACCATCATATGCAAAAAGCGCAAATTCTTCCAAAGCTCGTGTAGCCTCCCAAGAGTATAGATCATTTTAGACTGTTCACAACTAAAGGAATCACCGCGCAGGCAATTCAAAAGCGCGACGGCTCCATAATTGACGCGTCACGACCAGGTACATGGACCGATGATGTTTGTACGACTTGTATGGTGCGTGAATGGTTGCAATACCTACAATGCACATGATTGACTCATTCTCTATAAATACATTAGGTTGGTTTTTGCTGCTTATGCGGCTTGTCATCCTCGTTGCAGCACTTGCGCTGCCCCTAACCCTGCCCAGCTACTGAGCTGCTGCTGCTGCTGCTGCTTGCGCTGCGCCTAACCCTGCCAAACTACTGCCCAGCTGCTGCTGCTGCTGCTGCTGCTGCTGCTAGCGCTGTGCCTTACCCCGCCAAACTACTGCCCAGCTGCTGCTGCTGCTGCTTGCGCTGCGCCCAACCCTGCCGAACTACTGCCCAGCTGTTGCTGTTCTTGCTGTTGCTGTTCTTGCTGCTGATCGTGTAGGTACAGAATGTGCTGTTCCTGTTCGATTTTTTCCTGCTGCTGCCTCTGCCTTTGTTGCCTCGCATGCAGGCGCTGCTGCTGGCGTGACTGCTGCACCTCTTGCCTTGCCTCTTTACTTATTGTCCGGGCCGTCTGCAATGGAACAAAACAGTTTAAGGACAGCATGCAGCGGTTTGGGCTTTACAGAGAAGGTTCAATGCTTGCCTCAAGGAGGTTTGAGAAGTGGGTTAAAGAGAAAAAGGACCAATGCTTGCCTCAAAGAGAGGAAGGATCACCATGATTGTCTCCTAAGCTGTTGCTGCATAGGAGCTTGAAACAAGAGGAGCAGGAGGGAGAGAGGTCATGAGCAGTGTGTGTATGTGTGTGTGCGTGCGTGTGTGTGAGTGTGTGTGTGTGTGTGTGTGTGTGAGTGAGGAAGGGTCACCATAACTGCCTCCTAAGCTTAGTTCCTGCATAGGAGCTTGAAACAAGAGGAGCAGGAGGGAGAAGAATCAGGCGGTATGTGTGCACACACACGAGTGTGTGTGTGTGTGTGTGTGTGTGTGTGTGTGTGTGTGTGTGTGTGTGTGTGTGTGTGTGTGTGTGTGTGTGTGTGAGGAACGAAGGGTCACCATAACTGCCTCCTAAGCATAGTTCCTGCACAGGAGCTTGAAACAAGAGGAGCAGGAGGGAGAAGAATCAGGCCGTATGTATGCACACACACGAGTGTTTGTGTGTGTGTGTGTGTGTGTGCGTGTGTGTGTGAATGTGTGTGTGTGTGTGTGTGTGTGTGTGTGTGTGAGGAAGGTCACAATAACTGTCTCCTAAGCCGTTCCTGCATAGGAGCTTGAAACAAGAGGAGCAGGAAGGAGAGAGATCATGAAGTGTGTGTATGTGTGTGCACACGTGAATGTGTGCATGCGTACGTTTGTATGCGTGTGTATGTGTGTGTGTGTAGGTGTGCGCGCGTAGCTGTGCATATGTTGGAGTGCATGCGTGCGTGCGTGCGTGCGTGCGTGTGAGTGTGTACATTCTGGCATGCGTGTGCCCTTACACAAGTGCGCGCCCATAGCCTCAAACCCTACCTTGGCCGCCACCGCTCGCTCCTCGTTCTCGTTGGCCAGCCGGAAATCGTACAAACGAATCACGTTGCTCGCACCCCCACACACCAACCACTGTTGAGCCAAATGCACGCTGTACACACAGCTGCTGTAAGATGGCAGCTGCCGGACGACCCCACCACCTCCCCCTGCATTTCCCCTCCTCCCTCCTCCACTCCTTTCACCACTGTCACCACAACAACGACTTCCATTGGTCCGGTCCATCCTGGAGCTGCTGCTGCTGCTGCTGCTGCTGTTGCAGCGGCCTTCAGTGTCAATAATGGTTATGGCGCCATCCGCAGACACGCTGACTAGCCATGGGTCCTGAGGTGTTTGTTTGGTGTGTGGTGTGTGTGTGTGTGTATGTGTGTGTGTGTGTGTGTGTGTGTGTGTGTGTGTGTGTGTGAAAGAGCAAGAGGGGGTGCTGGCCAAGCTAGGGGAGTACAAGCAATAACAACAACAGAAGTAAAAGCGTTTGATCCTAGATCTGGGGCACAAAAACCAGAAACCTTCACGAATGCACGCATTGCGCCTGACTTTAAGAGGTGGTCGAGGAGGTGAACAACCTACGCACCATGATAGCACTTTTAGCAACTCATACGTACCACTCCCCAAACAGACGTGCTCCCCACGCTTTGTTCAAACCCATATCTCAAAAGAGCGAGAAAATAGCTACGAGAGAACCACTGCCTGTGAATTTTTCCTTTATAGATAGGGTTGGCCAGAACCGTATAAATGCACTGTATATGACCGTATATTTTGCGATTTCCCTGCCATAAGTACCGTAAATGCACCGTATACATATATGGTTCTGGCCAACTAGAAAAATAGCTTGGCTCTCACTGCCTGCGTGATTTTCTGTTATGTCTTTTTCAAGAAAATAGCTCAGGCATCAAGGCCACTTTGCACACCAGGCATTTTTGCAAACCAACAGGCTCAAGACAAACACGGCACAACACTTGACACAAACTGTAGAACCTGCACAGGAGCAGCGTGCTGCCAGATCACCTGGCATAAAAGATATCAAGAAAGGACCGGCAGCAGCTCACCGCAGTCGACAACCCCTGCACTTGGCTTTGAAGGATAACAAGAAAGGACCAGCAACAGCTCTTCTCAAAAAGACAACCCCTGAACAGGAGCAGCGTGGCCCCTAAGATCACCTGGCATAAAAGATATCAAGAAAGGACCGGCAGCAGCTCACCTCAAACGACAACCCATGCACTTGGCTTTGAAGGATATTAAGAAAGGAGCAGCAACAGCTCACCTCAAAGGACAACCCCTGAACAGGAGCAGCGTGCTGCCAGATCACCCGGCCGCTGCTGCCGCCTAGATCAGAACCACTCTTGGTGCGCATGCCTGTGCAAGCGCAAGTGCAAGAGCCACTCTTAGTGCGCATGCCTGTGCAAGCTAAAGTGCAAGAGCCACTCTTAGTGCGCATGCCTGTGCAAACTAAAGTGCAAGAGCTACTCTTAGTGCGCATGCCTGTGCAAGCTAAAGTGCAAGAGCCACTCTTGGTGCGCATGCCTGTGCAAGCTAAAGTGCAAGAGCTACTCTTAGTGCGCATGCCTGTGCAAGCTAAAGTGCAAGAGCCACTCTTGGTGCGCATGCCTGTGCAAACTAAAGTGCAAGAGCCACTCTCAGTGCGCATGCCTGTGCAAGCTAAAGTGCAAGGTTGCGCTTTAACAAAAATGGGTGAACACAAAAGTGTGTGTGTGTGTGTGCGTGCGTGCGTGTGTGTGTGTGTGTGTGTGTGTGTGTGTGTGTGTGTGTGTGTGTGTGTGTGTGTGTGTGTGTGGAGAGTGTAATGATTTAGGTTGAAATGGCATTGTGTAAGGATGTGAGGAGGATGTGAGAGTTCATGCAATGCTTGATTATTCTATGTGGGCGGGCTATTGTTTATTTTGTCATTTATTTCCGTTTGATCTGGCCGACATATATGGGAGATGCGTGAAAATAAGTGCACAGCAAGAACGCGTGAAGGACTTCAGACACGATGCACAAGGATGTGAGGATTTAGACGATGCACAAGGATGTGAAGGATTTAGACGATGCACAAGGGTGTGAAGGATTTAGACGATGCACGAGGATTTAGACGATGCACGAGGATGTGAAGGATTTAGACAATGCACAAGGATTTAGACGATGCACAAGGATGTGAGAAGGATGTGATGCGCAAGGATGTGAGAAGGATGTGGTGCACAAGGATGTGAGGAGGAGGATTTGAGGAGGATGTGATGCACAAGGATTTGAGAAGGATTTAAGGAGGATGTGACAAGGATGTGATGCACAAGGATGTGATGCACAAGGATGTGAGGAGGACAATGTCAGATCAAAATACGGTCACTGCAAAGTATAAGACTCAGCACATCTACTGATGAGTTTTGGCCAACGCAGACGGGAGATACGTGAAAATACATGGCAACGTGTAAGAAAGAAATCAAGTTGGGCTGTTTGGTTCCTGAGACTTTCACGTACAGAGTCATACACGCATATGACTCTATATATATACGCATTCCATATAGCATTATATATTATATGATTGCTTTCATATGATTGCATACATATGATTTAAGCCAGCCCTACACATCTTTGCAATGATTCCAAGCCCGTCAAAGACAAGGGCACCGCTGTAACAGGTGGGACCTAGGTTGGACAGAACTGTATATCGTATTAGGCAACGTATATGACCGTATATCTATATCGTATTATGCAACGTATATGAGCGTATATCTATATCGTAATATGCAACGTATACGACCGCATATCTATATCGTATTATGCAACGCATATAACCGTATATCTAGAGATGCCCAGAACCATATACATACGGTGTATATACGGCATTTCTGGCAGGAAAATCACCACAATTACGGTCAAAAACGGTGTATATAAACGATTCTGGCGAACTCTACATATATCGTATTATGCAACGTACATGACATAAAATGCGTGCCTATCTGCTTCCATCAAACGTGGTATGGAAACAAAAGCGCTGGCTTCTTCTCACGTCACTGTACCATAGATACGTTGGGTTGGCCAGAACCGTATATATACACCGTACATGACCGTATATTTGGAGGATTCCCTGCCAAAAATGCCGTGTATACACCGTATATATATAGTTCTGGCCAACCCTACACATACAGACATGTACGCTTGGCCAAACCTAGTAACCAACCCTAACCAACCCTAAGTAATGAGCAACCAGCAGCAGCATAGATAGATGAGGGCCATAGGCTCACCTTTATGTAGGCCATGCACACGCACACATCCATCATTTGAGCCAGTGAACAGCGTACGCCCATTCCGTGATGCCTCCAGGCACTGTACCCCTTCCTGCACACACACACACACACACACACACACACCACACAGTGCGTTTAAGCTCAAGCACGCTCAGTGTTTGTACACGTGTTTGTGACCACCGCAGCACGCTCAGTGTTTGTACGTGTTTGCGAACAGCACGCTCAGTGTTTGTATACGTGTTTGTGAATAGCACGCTCAGTGTTTGTACGTGTTTGTGAATAGCACGCTCAGTGTTTGTACTTGTTTGTGAACAGCACGCTCAGTGTTTGTACATGTTTGTGACCACCGCAGCACGCTCAGTGTTTGTACGTGTTTGCAAACAGCACGCTCAGTGTTTGTATACGTGTTTGTGAATAGCACGCTCAGTGTTTGTACGTGTTTTTGAATAGCACGCTCAGTGTTTGTACGTGTTTGTGAATAGCACGCTCAGTGTTTGTATACGTGTTTGTGAATAGCACGCTCAGTGTTTGTACGTGTTTGTGACCACCGCAGCACGCTCAGTGTTTGTACGTGTTTGTGAATAGCACGCTCAGTGTTTGTGCATGTTTGTGACCACTGCAGCACGCTCAATGTTTGTATACGTGTTTGTGAATAGCACGCTCAATGTTTGTATACGTGTTTGTGAATAGCACGCTCAGTGTTTGTATACGTGCTTGTGAACAACATGCTCAATGTTTGTATACGTGTTTGTGACCGCCGCAGCACGCTCAGTGTTTGTATACGTGTTTGTGAACAGCACGCTCAGTGTTTGTACGTGTTTGCGAACAGCACGCTCAGTGTTTGTACGTGTTTGCGACCACCACAGCGTCGTTAAGGCACACATTGGGTCTAGTTGTGTGCGTCAATAACGCACAAAAAATGGACTGTCCTCAGTGCATGAGCCTGCAAACAGTGTACGCCCATTCAAAGATGCCTAAAGTCATTGTACCCCTTGTTGCAAGCACTAAATTGTTGAACGCTGGCACGCATGATTAGGAATGGCCAAGACTATATAAACACATATAGGGTTGGCCTATATAGGGTTGGCCAAAACCATACTATACGGTATTTTTGGCAGGGAATCACCCAATATACAGTCATATACTGTGTACATATACGGTTCTGGCCAACCCTGCTCATAAGTGCACACATCATGTTTGCATTCGGGTGCAAGAATCGTGCACTTGTTTGCAAGAGTCGTGCACGTGTTTGCAAGAATCGTGCACGTGCACTTCTGTCCCAAGACACAGTACTAAAATCGAAAATCCCTACCTGGATCTGGAAGCTTTTACACAGGGCTGGCTGTCGTGATGCGTGCACGTGCACCTCAGTCCCAAGAAACAGTACGGAAATTGAAAATCCCTACCTGGATCTGGAAGCTTTACAAACAGGACTGGCTGTCGTGATGTGTGCACATGCACCTCAGTCCCAAGAAGCAGTAATAAAATCGCAAATCTCTACCTGGCTCTGGAAGCTGCACACAGGGCTGGCTGTCGTGATTTCGTGCACGTGTACCTCAGTCCCGGCACTCACGCACAAATGAGGCCCGCGAGCAATGACGCACCCCACCCTGAAAGCAGGCAGTCACAGGTGTGCTTGTGTGTGTGCGTGTGTGTGTGCGTGTGTGTGTGTGCGTGAGTGTGTGTGTGTGTGTGTACGCGTGTGTGTGTGAACGTGTGTGTATGCACGTGTGAGGGCGTGTGTGCACAAGTGTGTGTGTGTGTGTGTGCATTCTAGGCCTTGTGTGTTCAAGGCCACAGCGGCGACAAACGACATAAAAAATGACATGGCATACAATGATACGGCATAAAATGACATGGCATGGCATAAAATGACACGGCATAAAATGACATGGCATGAAATGACACGGCATAAAATGACATGACACGGCATACAATGACACGGCATAAAATGACATGGCATAAATGACATGGCATAAAATGACATGGCATAAAATGACACGGCATAGAATGGCATGGCATAGAATGACACGGCATAGAATGACATGGCATAAAAAAAGACATGGCATAGAATGACATGGCATGACATGGCATAAAAAATGCCATGGCATGGCATAAAAAATGACATGGCATAAAATGACACGGCATGACATGACACGGCATAAAAAATGACATGGCATAGAATGACATGGCATACAATGACATGGCATAAAATGACATGGCATAAAACATGACATGGCATGCAAGACAGGGCTACACAGTGACAAAGGGTTCATTGGTGCTTACACACTTTAGTTAGTAAGACAGCACACTTAGTAGAGACAGCACACTTTAGTCAGTAAAAACAGCAAATAGGTGGACTGACCGACCCCTCTTTGTCAAATGATAATTAAAATTAGCAGAGACAGCATACTTTATTTAGAAGAGACAGCACACTTAAATTAGTAGAGACAGCACACTTTAGTCAGCAAAAACAGCAAATAGGTGGACTGACTGACCCCTCTTTGTGAAATGATGATAGTTAGTAGAGAGCACACTTTATTTAGAAGAGACAGCACACTTAAGTCAGTAAAGGCAGCAAATAGGTGGACTGACTGACCCCTTTTGTGAAATGATGATAGTTAGTAGACAGCACACTTTATTTAGAAGAGACAGCACACTTTAGTTAGTAAAGGCAGCAAATTGGTGGACTGACTGAACCCTCTTTGTCAAATGATGATAGTTAGTAGACAGCACACTTGATTTAAAAGAGACAGCACACTTTAGTCAGTAAAGGCAGCAAATAGGTGGACTGACTGACCCCTTTTGTGAAATGATGATAGTTAGTAGAGACAGCACACTTTATTTAGAAGAGATAGCACACTTTAGTTAGTAAAGGCAGCAAATTGGTGGACTGACTGACCCCTCTTTGTCAAATGATGATAGTTAGTAGACACAGCACACTTGATTTAGAAGAGACAGCACACTTTAGTCAGTAAATGCAGCAAATAGGTGGACTGACTGACCCCTTTTGTGAAATGATGATACTTAGTAGAGACAGCACACTTTATTTAGAAGAGACAGCACACGTTAGTTAGTAAAGGCAGCAAATAGGTGGACTGACTGACCCCTCTTTGTGAAATGATGATAGTTAGTAGAGACAGCACACTTTAGTTAGTAGAGGCAGCACACTGAAGTCAGTGGAGACAGCAAATAGGTGGCTTGACTGACCCCTCTTTGTGAAATGATGAAAGTTAGTAGAGACAGCACACTTTATTTAGAAGAGACAGCACACTTTGGTTAGTAGAGGCAGCACACTGAAGTTAGTAAAGACAGCCAATAGGTGGCTTGACTGACCCCTCTCTGTCAAATGATTATAGTTAAGTTGTGGGAAACTAAGTATGCATGCGTGCCTATCCTTTTCATCACATGTGATGTGGAGGCCTTGGTGCGCAGGCCCCCTGGATTGTCTAACATTAGAATGCCGCTCTTCATTGCCAAGACCAGGCTGCCATCTCAGAAATGGTTGAACAGGAGCAGTGGGATGCAGAGGGAGTGCCCCCTGAATCGCTCTCACTACATTAGGTACAACTTCAATGCAGCGCAGGCTCCGCCCCAAAATTTTTGTGATCCGCAGGATCACACCCTATTTGACAATCCTCTGTGTAGCTTTGGGACGCTTCCGCGTCTCCCTCTTCTTGTCATCAATTATGATGTCAAGATGCGTACATACGATGCGTACATAAAATGCATACATAAAATGCGTACCGTACCTTTGCGGATACATCCTGGTGCCTAATTTTCATTAAACGTAACCCTGGGTAACCCCGGAGCCTCAAAATAAATATTTTAGCCATTACCACACGAATCCCGGTGGGCATTTACCCCAGGCAGTGCGTGTGCGTGTGTGAGTATGCGTGCACATGCGCGTGTGTGCGTGCGCATGTTTGTCGTGCTGTGTGTGTATGTGCGTGTGTGTGCGTGTGTGTGTATGTGTGCGCATGTGTGTCGTGCTGTGTGTGTATGTGTGTGTGTTTGTGTGTGTGTGTGTGTGTCGTGCTCCAGGTGCTGTCCAGGAGTGTCGTGCTCCAGGTGCTGGGGCGCATGTGTGTCGTGCTGCAGGTGCTGGGGCTGCTGCAGGTGCTGGGGTTGGGAC
>Ga0307968_1000309_pt1:27500-33261 | contig 33261 bp, 40 predicted proteins | sample OrgLakmetagen650_FD_201834 | JGI IMG/M metagenome (GOLD analysis project Ga0307968, IMG submission 201834) | Saline water microbial communities from Organic Lake, Antarctica - #650 | ecosystem: Environmental > Aquatic > Non-marine Saline and Alkaline > Saline | place: Antarctica...
ACCACTCCAAGCACACAGATCACCAAAAGCATGAATTCCACTAGTACTTCTGCACAAGGAGCAAGCCAAACCTTGGAAGCAGCTTTTCACACCGCGTATCTGCAGCACACATATTTTAGATTTGGCAGCAGCTGGCAACACCGGTATTCTTCATTCTTTAGTATGGGTGCAGGCACACACGCACGCACACACACAGAACCAGTTTTCAACTGAGCAATACAGCTCCTCAGAGTAGGATGACAGACAGTACCGCAAGCATACAGGGGCGATTTAAAATTGGCATTACCATCCAGCACGTATTCACGTCCATACCCCCATTAGCACCCCCACAACCTACCCCCTACCCCCCATCAGAAAATAATCTACCGTACTGTACCGTAACCTATCCGAGGTTTGAAAATATGACGGTATAGATCATAGATCGTATACCCAACCTGCATCGAACCTGACACCATCAAGCTGAACTGAGGGAGCATCTGACAGGACCGCACACCCTTACTGTGGCCGTACCTGACACCATCAAGCCGTACTGAGGGAGCATCTGACAGGACCGCACACCCTTGCTGTGGCCGTACCTGACACCATCAAGCCGTACTAAAGGAGCATCTGACAGGACCGCACACCCTTGCTGTGGCCGTACTTGGCACCATCAAACCGTACTGAGGGAGCATCTGACAGGACCACACACCCTTGCTGTGGCCGTACCTAACACCATCAAGCTGAACTGAGGGAGCATCTGACAGGACCACACACCCTTGCTGTGGCCGTACCTGACACCATCAAGCTGTACTGAGGGAGCATCTGACAGGACCGCACACCCTTGCTGTGGCCGTACTTGGCACCATCAAGCTGAACTGAGGGAGCATCTGACAGGACCGCACACCCTTGCTGTGGCCATACCTGACACCATCAAACCGTACTGAGGGAGCATCTGACAGGACCGCACACCCTTGCTGTGGCCGTACCTGACACCATCAAGCCGTACTGAGGGAGCATCTGACAGGACCGCACACCCTTGCTGTGGCCGTACAGCTGGTCAGTCGTGCACTTCCCGCGATAGCTCCTCAGGTCTCGCATCTTTGCCCCATACAGCGCCTGTGTCGAGGGGGTTTGGAGAGAGGTGGGGTGACATCATTGGTGACTCCACTCCCCACATGAATTCAAGGAAAAGGGGGGCGGCACTTACAGTGCACGTCACTGAAGGTGGTGCCAATTGCCTTAACAGGGTAGAGAGAATCGCCAAGGTTGCACACACACACACACACACACACACACACACACACACACACACACACACACACACACACAACCCCCCCCCCCCCCCCACCTGCCAAGTACTGCTGCTGCCGTGAGTGTGGTCATGGTGCGCCTGTGATTTATGAAGGACAAAACAATTGCAGGATTATGGGAGCCAGTCAATGCATGAGGTCCACGGAACTTCCATTCTCCCATTTCAAGTATAGCAAGGGATGGCTGGATGTGACGTGTGTGTAGTGGTCTGTGGGAGTCAGGTACTTTGTCTATGGCACGTCCTTCCTTGCTAGGCTGTGCAAGCTCAAAACATGCAAAACAAATGATTCACGCACGCGCTTGCAATTGACGTGATCACGCGTGTGTTTTGGGCCTTCCTGTGATCTAGGACATCCAAATGAGCTGAGTTCTTCGTGTCAGCGTGGCACAAATGATAATCAACACCCTGCTTCTTGGTCAAAGTGGTTGCGCTGTTGAGCCCAAAGCTTACCCATCTTGACAGATACGTGTGCCTCCATGCCCGCCCAGCAATAGGGTCCAAGGACGCTAACGCGCGGAATCCACGACAAACTGAGCATCGGGGAGATTGACAGTCAGAGGAAAAGGGAACATTGCAACAAAACTCGTTCATGTACAGGCGAATGCATACACACACAATAACGCACATGCTACCACAGAGAGGTGTCATCACAAAAACAGACAAAGCACGCATCCAGAACAATGAGTTTGATCCTGCGCACCTGTGGAGGCTGCTGCTAAATCTCTTGAGGGAAGGAGGTGGAGTATGAGAGAGAGCACGTCCCCTGGCAAGGAGAGGATCCCCGGAGAGGACACCACAAGGTCCTGTTCCTCCATCATGCATGCACTAATCACCAATAATATATTATTCCGTTCAAATGTTTTTCGCGCAGGTCCAGGTGTTTGACTTTCAAATCCAATTATAAATTTATAATGCATTTAAAGTACACGTGTAATAATGAGGGAAATTAGGACACCTTTCTAACCGCGAGGAGAGAGGATCCCATTCAGCACAATGGAGGAGATGCAGCAGTATGGCATCATGCCAAGAGGACAAAGAGCCAGCTTGTAAGGATGATGCTTGCTCTAACTCTAAGGAACCCAGTTTTTTTTACCTAGCTGTTCTAAGTGCCACAGGTGACACACAAACACACACACACACACAAACACACACACACACACACACACACACACACACACACACACACACACACATCTAAACACAAAAAAATTGTACTGCAACAGGCTGGGAATAGACTGCCTCAGTCTGTTGGAATGGCGCAACTGGGAGCCTGGCACGGAGTACCCCAAAAACCTGTACATCAAAAATGTATCTCTGAACACGGTCAAGCTCAAGTATCGGCAAAGCAACAGCAGCGCATTCACCATGGACTTTGCCGAGACCTTTACGCTGAGGCCTGGCATGAGCACTCCAATCAAAGTGGGTCAGAAACATTGGCATACTCTTGGCACGCTTGCTTGCATACGCAATTGTTGAACAAGCACGTCCACCTAATGTGCATGGATGAGGGCAAGTGAAAGGCAACAGTGCGTGCAATTCTATTGAACTTTTTCACTACCTGCATGCGTCCCCTAATCGCATGTGGAAATCTAATTCGCTGAAATCTTTGGTTTTGCATGTACTGCTGTGCCCTAAGTGGCTATCCTAAAGCTTAGCATGCATGCGCCTTGCATCCCACTCATTGTTCCTTTCTTTCTGTCTGTACTCACAAATGCGCAGACGTGCAAGCACTGTAGCGCCCACACACAATCACACACGCACACACACGCATACACGCATACACGCACATGAGCATGCACGCACGCACACACACACACACAAGCACACACAAGCACACACACACAAGCACACACACACACACACATACAAACACACGCGCACAAGTACACACACACGAATATACCCACCCATTCTTTCCCCCTGCCTCCCCCTTTCCCCTTCACACACAGCCGTCTGTGCGGCCTTCTCACAAACAGCTCCCTTACACTACATGGTTGCAAAAAATACCGAAAACTGGCAACGCGTTTCACCTGGTTCATTTTCATTTGATCACTCCTCTGAACTGATGATAGAGTAAGCTGCCATGCTAATCTCTGCAAGTTCCCCCTTCCTGCGCCCCAGGTCATATTCCGCCCCATCCAACTCCAGCACTACAGTGATCAGATCGAGATCATGTTTGTGGGGTCAAACACGTCGTTCATTGTGGACGTCCAGGCGTTCACACCGAGCACCTGCATCCAGGTAAAGACAAGACTCGCTGCGGTCTCGGCAAGGCTAACCCCAACCCTGGAAGTGCTCCATTGCATCCGCGCCCTCTCCAGCTGCAAATGTGGAACGAGGGCGAAGTAACACACACAGTGAAAGGAGTGCAAGTTGTACAGTAAATGTGGAAAGAGGGCGCAGTTACACACACAGCGAAAGGAGTGCAAGTTGTACAGTGAATGTGGAACGAGGGCAAAGTAACACACAGCGAAAGGAGTGCAAGTTGTACAGTGAATGTGGAACGAGGGCAAAGTTACACACACAGCGAAAGGAGTGCAAATTGTACAGTAAATGTGGAATGAGGGCAAAGTTACACACACAGCGAAAGGAGTGCAAGTTGTACAGTGAATGTGGAATGAGGGCGAAGTTACACACACAGTGGAAGGAGTGCAAGTTGTACAGTAAATGTGGAATGAGGGCGAAATTACACACACAGTGGAAGGAGTGCAAGTTGTACAGTGAATGTGGAACGAGGGCAAAGTTACACACACAGTGGAAGGAGTGCAAGTCGTACAGTGAATGTGGAACGAGGGCAAAGTTACGCACACAGTGGAAGGAGTGCAAGTTGTACAGTGAATGTGGAACGAGGGCAAAGTTACACACACAGTGGAAGGAGTGCAAGTCGTACAGTGAATGTGGAACGAGGGCAAAGTTACGCACACAGTGGAAGGAGTGCAAGTTGTACAGTAAATGTGGAATGAGGGCAAAGTTACACACACAGTGAAAGAAGTGCAAGTTGTACAGGAAAAGGAGTTCAAGTTACATAGTGATGGGAGTGTAAGTTATGCAGCGAAAAAAGTGCAAGTTACACAGTGCAAGAAGTGCAATTTACACAGTGAAACACGTGCAAGTAACACAGTGAAAGGAGTGCTAAGTTGTGAAATGAAATGAGGGCTAAGTTGTACAGTGAACCGGAGGGGTTGCATAGGTGCATCTGTTACTCAAGCAGGGTACCATTGGTGCACCTGTTACCTATACAAGTTAAGTCAAAAAGGATGTTAAGCCACGGGCCAATGTCATGTCAAGGTTCAAGAAACAAGCAGTGTCGTATGGACCAGCAAGCAGGGCTGAAGGCTTGAGGGTTGCTGCGTGTGCAGCACATGGCGCTTCTGCCATACAAATTTAAGTGGTGCTGAATGGGCCAGTGAGCAGGGCTGAAGGTCGAGGGTTGCTGCGTGTGCAGCACATGGTGCTTCTGCCACACAAATTTAAGTGGTGCTGAATGGGCCAGCAAGCAGGGCTGAAGGTTGAGGTTTGCTGCATGTGCAGCATATAGGTTGCCATACAAACTTAATTTGTAAGTGCATATAGGCGCTTCTGCCATACAAATATAAGTGGTGCTGAATGGGCCAGCGAGCAGGGCTGAAGGTTGAGGGTTGCTGCGTGTGCAGCACATGGTGCTTTTGCCATACAAACTTATTTTGTAAGTGCATATAGGTGCTTCTGCCATACAAATTTCAGTGTTGTCATATTGGCTAGCAAGCAGGGCGCAGAAGTTTGAGGGTTGCTGCGTGTGCAGCACATAGGTGCTTTTGCCATACGAACTTCATTTGTAAGTGCATATAGGTGCTTCTGCCATACAAATTTAAGTGGTGCTGAATTGGCCAGCGAGCAGGGCTGAAGGTTGAGGGTTGCTGCGTGTGCAGCACATGAGTGCTTTTGCCATACAAACTTATTTTGTAAGTGCATATAGGTGCTTCTGCCATACAAATTTAGGTGCATATAGGTGCTTCTGCCATCCAAATTTCAGTGTTGTCATATTGGCCAGCAAGCAGAATTTGTATGTTTAGCTTAAATTACAAAGGCATTCAACCTGGAATGGCTGCTCAACCTATGAGAACGAGGCAAACCTCAAAACAAACCAAGTAAAAAAAAGGGCTGTAGGGCAAATTTGTATCACAGTTTTGTGCAATAGTTTGGGGGCTGCTGCGCGTGCGTGCGGCATACAGGTGCACATGTCAAAATACGAGTCAGGGCATGCACGCCATTCCGCCAGGCTTCATGCAGACGTAGAGTTGGCCGGAACCGTACATATACGCCGTATATTTGACGAAGCCCCTGCCAAGAATACCGTGTATATAAATATATACGGTACTGGTACTGGCCAACCCTATGCGTGTGTGTTGCTGTGCGTGCGGCATACAGGTGCATATGTCAAAATACAAGTCAGGGCATGCATGCCATTCCGCCGGGCTTCATGCATACGCA
>Ga0307968_1000310_pt1:0-7500 | contig 33210 bp, 25 predicted proteins | sample OrgLakmetagen650_FD_201834 | JGI IMG/M metagenome (GOLD analysis project Ga0307968, IMG submission 201834) | Saline water microbial communities from Organic Lake, Antarctica - #650 | ecosystem: Environmental > Aquatic > Non-marine Saline and Alkaline > Saline | place: Antarctica: Organic...
CAAGTCATCGCTGGGCCCTTCCCCCGAGCTGATGCAGCCCCAACCCAGCCTCAGGGTCATTCTGGGAAGCATTGCGTGGCGTCAGCACGTAAGAGGAGCATGCTGGAGGTGGAAATGGGAGGTGTTTGGGGCGGAGAGGCCTTTCTGAGGCCAAAAATGCACTGACAGTGCCAGCCCCCGAGCTGATGCAGCCCCAACCCAGCCTCAGGGTCGATCAAGGAAGCATTGTGTGGCGTTAGCACATGGGAGGAGCACACCGGGGAGCGAAAATGGGAGGTTTTGGGGCGGAGAGGCCTTTCTGAGGCCATTTTTGCACTGGCAGTGCCAGCTTGGCACCGTAACGTACACCGTACCGTATTTTATCGTAATTACGGTAAAGTACGGTGTGACAATTACGGTAGTACGCCGTAATTTAACAAGTACGGTGCGTACCGTACAGACCGTAACCGTACCGTACCGTACAACTCGACAAGCCCGGTCCAATTATAAGGGGGGGCATTGCAAACCAGCAATCTTACGAACTGCGCATTTTCCCCCCCTCAATAAATCTGGGTAAGAGCAAAGCTTAATTTGACTTTAAAGGTGTGAGCAATTGTCAGAAAAGGACAATTCTAGCTCAACAGCCAGAGGTACAGTGCATATGTGTGCGCGTTCCAGCCAACCTGTGCGCCTATGATGAGGAGCGATGCTACCTGTTTGCCTCTGCCCTCTGCCTCTATCCACAGATAAGGAGCGTTTTGACATCGTGAGTGAATTGCTGAGATTATCTTGATCATGTACCTTGTTCACCATAACAGGTGGTGACTTCAGGGCGTGTGCTGTCAGAGTGCGAAGCCGAGTGTGTGTGTGTGAGTGTGTGTGTGTGTTTGGGTGCGCAAGTAATTGTATGCAATAACACGCGGTGCGTTTCAGGGCGTGTGCGTGTGTGCTGTCAAAGCGTGTGTGCACGCGTGTTGGAGCATGTGACCAGTATGCAGAAATGGCAAGTCTATATAACGCTCTACTTTGAGTAATGTTGAAGGATAGAGCTTAAAAGGGGTTAGCCTCCTCCAGAAATACGCACCGTTAGCTTTGTCAATCATCTTTTCCTTGGGGTCTATGGACATGGCTACCTTCACAAACTCTCTGCGATGGCACACAAGTGTTTAAGGGTACATGTGAGTCATGCGTTGCGTGCAAAGTGCATGGTGTTTTTGGCTCAATTCCGGGTTGCGCAAGACACAAGTAATCAATCAGCTTACTGGGAAGTCGCGGGCCTCAAATTGCTGGCACCATGAAACCGAAAGTGATTTTACTAACAGTACAAAGGATTTCAGCAACAGAAGCGTGTTTTTTAACTGACGGCTCCAAAACACATACACACTCACGCACACAATTGCAGACACGCACACATCCGTACAGGCGCACGTGCATGCACACATATGCACATAAAAAAAGAAGAAATGCGCACGCACATGCGCACGCACACACACATGCACATACAAAATGGAGACATGCGCACGCACATGCGCACGCACACGCACACACACACATGCACATATAAAATGGAGACATGCGCACGCATACACACACATGCACGTACAAAATGGAGAAGTAGCCAGGGGACCAGTGTTTCTTTTTTCGAGACATTGACGTCTTCCGACGTTAAACATATCCTTTTTGGCGTTGGGCAAAGACGTTAAGTGAGCATTTGGGGCTTCAGGGGACTCCCCGGCAAAATCACCCGTGGGCCCTTTGAGGGCCATCCGAGGGTCGAAATTTGGCCTGGAATCGAAAAATCTTCTCAAAAATTCAAGTTGTTTTAAAATGAGCGATGAGAATGCGCGCAAAAGGGCAAAAAAGAATCAGAGTGGTGGAGCATACTTGAAAGGGTGTATGGCAGCACCTGCCCCATGCAGCCTGCATGGCTTAAGCTGGCACCTACAGATTACACAATAGCCATACACAGTGAGACAGCAGGGCAGACGCAGCAGCCATGGTTTAATAAGTGGCTGTCAGATGGGGGTATGGATGCTGCGCAGTTATATTGGTGTTGGACCCGTAGGTTTCCGGACGTTAAAGGGTTCATACATGCTTAGTTTGTTGTTTTAGGGCCATGCCTGAAACATTTATAATACCACGTGCACGAACAATGCTGGGAGGCCGCAGGGCTGGGCATAAAGGGTGAAAGACGTTAAGCAAAGGTTTTCAGAATGGCAAAATCTGGTCGTGACGTTAAACAAAGGTTATTCAAAATCGAAAAAAGAAACACTGCAGGGGACAAACATCAAGTTGTGCTTATGATATCCAGAGCAGTAGCAACACGCACTTGTCCAAAAAGGGCACGCGCGCCTCTACGCCCCAAGCCATTGTCGACTTGTTGGCGCGCATGCAGTCGTACTTGTGCAGCGCTTGAATCTTGCGAACCGTTTCACTGTGGAACTCCTCCTGCAAGGAGGCAAGTATGGGAACACTTGCCAAACTGTGCACCTTCAAAGTGCAGGTTCACGTTCGTGGGAGTGAGCAGGCCATGGTGCAAGGAAACAGTTGTGTGTGGAAACACTGTCAAACTGTGCGTTTTCAAGCAGTGCACATTATACGTGAGTTGCGAGAGAAAGTGACTGTAAAACTTCTCCTGCAAGGGAGCAGGTGTGGAAACACCTGTCGAACACACAGCATTTCCAAGTGCAGGTTGATGTGGGTTGTGGTAAATCCTCCAGCAAGGTGTTGGGCGGTGGGAGCTGGTTCAGTCAAAGCCGTGCTAGGTTGCAGTACCTTTGCCTTAGTCGGCTTTGGGAAAGCTTGCCAAGCAGTGCAGTGCCGCAATTGCAGGCCGAAATGATAAGCAAGTGCATGGTCACATTACAATGACGCTTCTTAGTGACGCGCACATGCACACACACGCGCACACACACACAAACGCGCGCCACACATGCACGAGTCGTGCTTTGCCACCAACACATTCCAAAGAGACGCATCAAAAAGCAGCAAACTCTCTTACGGGAACACTGATGACTCACGCCAAGCAGATTAGCAAATGTAAAGTTGTTTGCACGTAACGCCCACGCCCTCTTTCTTGCAAGCGTGCGACACACGTCTGTCAAAACGTGTCAGCACAGCATGCGCGGCAGGTGTGGTGGATCACGCCCTCATTCTTGCTGCCTAGCGAGTGGCACACGTGTCTGTCGAAACATATCGGCAAGATGCTGCAGCCATGAGAGCATGAATTAAAACATCAAAGCAAGAGACTCCAGGCGTGCCGTAACAATCAAGCACTGGCTAATATTTTAACAAAGCCTTACAAAACATAAAGCACAAACACACACCACACGCGCCACACACACACACAAGACACACACACGTTGCTCACGTATTAAATTACACACACACACACACACGCACACCGCTCACCCTGTTGGGTGCCTTGTGAAAGTACAGGTAGCCCCCAAACACTTCGTCACTGCCCTCCCCACTCAGCACCATCTTGATGCCTGAGGCCTTGATCTTGCGTGACATCAGGAACATGGGCGTGCTTGCACGGATGGTGGTGACGTCAAACGTCTCCACGTGGTACACAACGTCACGGATGGCGTCAATGCCGTCCTGTGTGTGTTGTGTGTGCGAGTGTGTGGACATTATTTAGTGTGTGGATGGTGGTGACGTCAAACGTCTCCACCCGGTACACAACGTCACGGATGGCGTCGATGCCGTCCTGTGTGTGTTGTGTGTGCGAGTGTGTGTGTACATTATTTAGTGTGTGGATGGTGGTGACGTCAAACGTCTCCACGTGGTACACAACGTCACGGATGGCGTCGATGCCGTCCTGTGTGTGTTGTGTGTGCGAGTGTGTTTTTACATTAATTGGGGGTGGTAACGTCAAATGCATTCGCATGGTACAACAACATGTACACACACTTGCACACACAGGAGGGCATAAAGGCCATCAATGTACACACACACTTGCACACATCACACACGCAGGACGGCATTTATGCCATAAATGTACACACACACTTGCACACACTTGCACACACAACACACACAGTAGTGTAGGGTTGGTCAGAATTATACCAGGAATAATACATATACTTTACTATTTATGACCGCAAACATGGTACCGTACCTTTCTTAACTCACCCCGGGTAAATAACGTTTTTTGCCCCTCGGCGTGATATCGGCAGCTGTAAAATATTTGTTGTGTAAAATATTTGTTCAGAGGCTCCGGGGTTTCCGGGGTTTGGCGAAAATAAATAAACAGCGATGATCGGAGAAGGGCCCCCCGCCCCCCCCGCTCCCCTCCCAGGCCCCGCCCCAGCCCCAGCACCAACACCAACGTCAGCAGCACCGGTTGCGCCCAAAGGTGTGTTCCAGTGGACGTTTAAAAGTTTTTCCGTCAAGTCGGCAGGTACAGCAGGGGAAAAAGCAACGTTGCAGCAGCAAAAGGAGGAGCAGCAGAAAGCCGACCTAGCCAGGCTGCATCAGGCAAAAGAGGAGTGGGCTCAGCGTAAAGCAGAAGCACACATGCACACGCACAATAAGCGTGATCACGCACACACACGCACACACACACACTCACACACACACGCACACGCACACACACAACAAGCGTGAATCAGAAACACACATGCACACGCATAAACGCGCATGTGCACGCATACACACACACTTGTACAGGCACTGGATGGGCTAAATGCCCACCGGGGTTGGTGCAGGGAAGGCTAAAATATTTAATTACAGGGTCGGGGGTTACCCGGGGTTGCTTTTAATATTTCTGAAATTTGGGCACCGGGGTGAGTACGGTAAGGTACGGTAGGTAATAATCTCATCTACAATACCGTGTATATACGTTTACTTGAGCAATTTTGGCCAACCCTACACACATTTAAGTAATACGGCATGGAGAAAATTAGTTTTTCAAAACTGCACTTGGCAGATGCCAAATACTGTGTTGTGACGAGTAGAAGGGGGAGGGGGGGGTGATAATTCAGCAGTCTGTTGCAAAACAACAAATGTGCAAGGCATCTCAAGCGCAAACACACCCACGAAACAAGCACATACACGCGCACCTGGACTGTAAAGGTGAATTCCCGGTGGTCAGTGTTTAAAAAATTTGCCACTTCACGGGCAGCTAAAAGGTCAGGTGAGCCTGTGTGTGTGTGCGCGAGCGTGTGTGCGTGTGCATGTACGTATGTGCGGTTGGTGTGTGTGTGGTTGGTGTGTGTGCTGCGTGTGTGCATGTGTGTGTCGAAAGACAGTGATTGCAAGCAGCGTGTGTGTGTGTGTGTGTGACAGTGATTGCAAGCAGCGTGTGTGTGTGACGGTGATTGCAAGCAGCGGCAACAACGTGTGATTGCAAGCAGCGTGTGCGTGTGTGTGTTTGGTGTGTGTGTGTTTGTGTGTGTGTGTTTGGTGTGTGTGTGTGTGTGTGTGTGTGTGACAAGAAAGTGATTGCAAGCAGCAGCAAAAACGAGAAGGACGGCAGCTTACTATTGTCACAAGCTGGTACAAGTAAGGTGTCAAGAAACACACACATATGAACACAGGCGCTCAAGCGACAACGCACCAGGCAGACCCACGCAAAAGCTGTACATTCTGTTGCCCTGCTTTTGCAACTCCATCATGCGGCATGCGACGGAGGCTACCAAGGAGCTGTCTAAGCCTCCGCTCAATAAGACGCCTGTGCATGGGAGGTATGATACATGAGTAAGGACGGCATGCTTGATAGCTTATGGAATGGGGTCGCGGATTATGGGACGACTGCGTCTGAGAAGACTGTGTGTCCGTGCTTGTTAGCGAAGGGCAAAGTCAATCAGCAATTTAAGAGGGAGGACAGGCAAGGGGCTGTCTAAACTACAACAGGACGCCTGAGTACATTGGTACAGGAAATGATTGTGGAAGGAATCGGAGAGGGTCAGAGTCGGTCAGAGAATACCTCAAGGGGTGGAGGACATGCAAGCGGTGGAGGACATGCAAGCCTGAACAGCCTCCTTAAAAGGCTTTACGCGAAAGAGGGGGGGCTGAGGTGCGTGTTATGAGCAATGAAGGGAAGATAAGATGTATGAGTAGGGCTGGCAAGAACCGTTAATACAGTGTACGCGATGTATGTACTATATATTGTACTACGTACTATGTAGTTCTTTGTAAGCAACGGAACTTTCGTATTTACAGTATGAAGGTGAATAGAAAAACATCTCCAGCCAGCCTTGTGTATGAGTGTTGCGAGGTAAGTGAGGGGACAAGGGAAAGGTAAGGTTGTGAGTGCCGTGAGGTGTAGGTATTCAAGGTGGGTTAGCAAGGTGTGGTGGAAGAACACAAGTGCTGCGTTTGAAGCGGAAATGAGAGAGATGAAGTGCGCGCACGTTGTGAGGTGTGAGTGTTGCAAGGTGAGTGCGTGCGTGCGTGCGTGCGTGCGTGCGTGAGTCAGTCAGTGAGTGAGTGAGTGAGGTGAGTGAGGTGAGGAAGGTGTGTGAGCGTTGTGAGGTGAGGGGGTTTAGGGTTAGGGATGTAGATAGGGTTTAAGTGAAAGAATGCATGCCGACAGGGGGTGTTGTAGGGTGACGAATAAGGTGTTGCTTCCACAAAGCACAAAAGGGACCTTTGTGTGCTGTACTTAAGGGTACAGGCACAGCACCACAGCTGGAATGGGTGTGAGGAAATGCTGCTCACACATACATAAACACGCACATACACACACTCGCACACGCACACACATACACACGCACAAGCGCACACACGTAAACACATACACACATACACACACAAAGGACATGCCATTGTCAGCTGTTTTACACTGAGCGAGAGCCATGTTACGTTACTCAGCTGCTTCTCAGGGGATACACATATCCACATCCTCTCACAAACACACACAATCTCACTCACCAAAGGGCACGTCACTCATCAGCCGCTTTCTTACAGCGTTCTCAAACGAGCTGCGCAATGCTCCTAAATCTAAGGCACCATTTGGGAACCTGTGTGTGAGTGTGCATGTGTCAGTCGTGCGCCTCTATGTGTCATGTTTGTGTGTGCGTGTGAGTTATTAGCCTATTAGCCGGAGACGTACTAAAAGGTGAGCAATGTTTGAAATTGTGTACATGTTTGCATGACTGCGTGCGTGTTGTTTTGCAAGTAGGAATGTGTGTATGTGAGGGTTTGTTTGCGTGTGTTCATGTGTGTTAAGGGGAGGCCACTGTGTGCGTGCACATTATACACACGCACATACACATACACGCATACACGGAAACAATACATGAATGCTTACCTTTCAGGCTTGGCCTCAGCATCTAGGTAGTATTGGGGGTTGAAATAGCGAGTGAAGGTCTTGGTTTTGCTGCTGTAATAGTGGCCGGGGGGAAACTGCTCAAAGCGTGCACAGTCGTCCTGTGTGATGCAGCCCATGCATGTTTGTGTGTGTTTGCGTCAGTGTATATGGCCGTGTGTGAGTGTTGGCGTGCATGCATGCGTGCGTGTGCAGTCCGGAAGACTTAAGCTAAACGCATGCGCATGTATGCACGTGTGTACTTT
>Ga0307968_1000310_pt1:12500-33210 | contig 33210 bp, 25 predicted proteins | sample OrgLakmetagen650_FD_201834 | JGI IMG/M metagenome (GOLD analysis project Ga0307968, IMG submission 201834) | Saline water microbial communities from Organic Lake, Antarctica - #650 | ecosystem: Environmental > Aquatic > Non-marine Saline and Alkaline > Saline | place: Antarctica...
AACAGGGGCTTTTTGTGCCAAAGAACTTGCTAATTTTTACCTCCCCGTCTCTAGACTCTTTTGACGGAAATAGTTGCGAAACCTTGCTACTGTAAGGCCGTGCCCCGTGGGACCAAAGCACAAGCAGCCACAGGTACATTGTTCATCAGAGCTACACCGTTCGTCAAAGGAGCCGTTATTTTGCACCAAATTTGTACCAAATTCGACACACAGTATGAAACTCAAAGGTGGCATCCATGCTTGGCGTAGTCAGAGTGCAGATGCACGTAGTAGATGTAATAATATACCTCAATTCTGATAGCACTCACGCTTTATGTCACTGGTTCGTCCAGGTAGTTTTCAATTGCACTCAAACTTTATGTTGGGTTTGTCCAGGTGTGGTACGGTGCATGTCGCTGGAAACAAGGGCACACATCCCTTCCTTTTGAGGAAAGGGTGAGGGAGAGAGGGCATTGTATCAGGGGAAAAAAGAAATAGAAAGAAAAGGCTCTGCAGGAAACATCCAGCGTGGTTAAGGGAGGGTACATTCAGGAGACAACACTTCCTATAAGCCCCTCACCACCGAGACTTCGGTGTGGGCCACTTATTGTTGTTACATAAAGCATAAAGTGTCTTTCTTGGACTAGTGAAGAGAGGACTGCATCAGGGAAAGACCCACGGGACGCCAGGAGCATTTTGCAACTTTACTGTTGTGCGGTTGATGTCTGCGCTTCCTTTTGGCACCACGCCACAGACATAAAAATTGTGCATGACTGTTCTTGTAGGAAGGAAGGAGTTGCTGCGTGTCGTCTCGAGGAAGCAGCACAGGGAGATGCCTGAGAAACAGATCTTAGGAATCGGGCAGCTATCTCAAGGGAGCAGCAGAAAACGAGCAGCATCGGGTGAGTTAATGGAGAGAGAAAGTACGACAAAGAAACGGTAACTATGAGGTGTTATGATGAGTCCTGGGCCTTGACGCTTTCCTTTGCTGTTTACGAGCCTCACCAAGGCAGTTACCAAAAAGGAAGGAGCAAAGGAAGGCACTAACTTCATGGAAGGCCGTGATGAAAATGTGCCTGATCTCATTAGAGAAAGTGCTTATTGCTGCCAATGTGGCATTTATTTTTCTTCAACAACCAGCCAGACTCCCGCCTGTCTAAGGTTTGTCTCCGGTGGCCTCTTTTCTAATTCAGATGATGGTGTCAGCCCCCACGCCACTGTTTGCTGTATTGCTGCTGTAGGGAAGCAAAAGGGTGGTCCGCCAGGTGTGCAGCTTCGGAGCAGCAACTTGGGCACCAACTTCCACTATCGTGACGCGATCGGGAAAGGCTTACTTGCGAGGGTCCACACTCCTGCGGGTTTCGTGGCTCGAGTCATCAAGGACTGAGAGCACGCACGAGTGGCTACAACTGGTTTTTTTGGAGGGCCTGTGGCTAGGGTTTCCAGTTTGGTTGCCAATCGCATTTTTAAAACGGCTGTGACCAGACTTCCTCGGTTTTTATGAGGTGAATAATACTTAATTGTTCATACCAAAGTCCTTTTTCACATCCTGCTTCAAATATTAATCAGTGGTACAAGAGTGTCCTGTCCATGTTGTTCTTCAGCTTTGCAGCGCGTTACCATAACACTGGGGCTAGGCAAAATCATCAGGAAAACTGACTTTTATTAACTTGAGTCAACAGCGGTAGATTTTTTGCCTGTTGAAAGTAAAAGTAAAAGTCTACACTGGAAGTCGCCAACGTGCATAAGGAAAAGCTATCAACTAGTGCTCACACTAGCCAGAGCCCCACCGGAAGACGAAAAAGAGAAACAACAGACTAATGAGGATCCGGCGGATTGTCAGCCATGCAATCCGGTCTGCGCCTAGCCCTCCTGATGCCAGCCGCTCTACTGGTAACCCCCCTTCCAGATCCCCCATTATCACTGTTGCTGTTGTAAAAGTTGTGTCTTGTTTATTAATTTTTTATTGCATGACAGTGTAGCTTAGTCACTAGTTGGTGCACTTTGTGCGTGGGGATGCCCAAGTTTAGTAGAGGAGTTATGATGTACTGATTGTAGATTGTGCCCCCGACTCCAAGAAGTATAACATGAAGTGTGACTTTGTTATTTCGAGAGATGCCTCGGAGGCCCCTTGTTCGTATATGCTGGATAAGAGGTTGATGCTGCTTGTGCGCTTTTTCCAATGTCTGTTGCGGGTTTATGTCTGCGCAGAATTTGAATTCTACAAGATGTATGTCTCTGTCTTTAATGGGAAGCAATCTGTTTGGGATTTAAGTGCCTGCCTCTTCCCTCAATGGGCATAACTAACACATCCCCCATCTGGACGGCTTTGATGTCTAGTTGGAAGGTTTTGTTGTGTCGGAAAAACCCAGTCAGGAATGTTTTTTTCAATGTCATCGGGTGATTTAATGTTAAGGTCAGATAACTTTTCACTGTTACAAGCATCCATTGTAACAATTGCTGAGCCCAGCTTGCCTTTACTGATCTCTTCACCACAAAGGCTAACTGCGTGGTGGTGATGTCGGTTTATGTGCATTCTTTTCAGAGTATGGTTGTTGCACCTAAGAAGTGTGTGTGGAGCACTGTCTGATCCTCCGCACAAAGGGCATGTGGCAGGCCTTGTCGTATAGCTAAACCGTTTGGTGTGCTTGTCTGTGTGTATCGTGTCCGTCCTGTACTTAAGGATTTGTTCCTGCTTCTTAAAAGTCACATTTGGCATGGACCAGAATGTGTTACTGAGTTGGGCATGAGCAAGGGCTTTGCATTAGGCTGCTGTGTGAGAGTCGGGCTGTGCTGCACGCTTGGGCGTATCATGCAACTTTTGTCAGAGCCCTGTTGCATATACAAAAAAGCATAAGGATTAAAATTAAACCGATGTGTAAAGGCTGCTCATCCTACGAGCAAGTTGCAGAGTTCGTGCATCTTTGACCAAGGGACAAACATTAGGTTCTATCTCGGCCTTCCTGTACCTTCGTTCTGCTTCGTTCATGACGTTTCCCGGGGGAGGGGGGTGGGAGAAAAAACAGACCCCCTGGCAGCCCCCCCCTGAAAAGTGGGTACGCCATGCGATGCTCTTTGACCACTTTCGCAGTCCGGAACAGAGATGATTTTACATGAATGGATTCCTCACGCTCCGAACTAAATTTGGGGTTAGAGTTTTATTAGTGTCCGGATTGCAAACACGACGAACTAGGCGCCTGAAAACGAGGCGTAAAAACAGCTCGCTTGATTCCGTTGCTGTGTTTCTTGGTCTAATTGTTTTGCAATATTATATCTCGTATTACTTCATGGCATCCTGTGTTGAAAGCATGGCAATCCGTGGTGTGATAGGTGAAATACGGGTGGAGGAGTGATGCTGCTGCTGTTGGATTTGGTCAGCAATTCAGCTGCATTTCGAGTTTGCTGGTCTGAATACTACTGGGCTGAGACTTGTAAGCGGTAGGAGCACGAGGGGCAGGTGTCTGCTCTACCACACAGGATACCTCACTCTTTCACTACTCCAATGCGGCCCATACAGCCCACGATAACTGCAATTTTACTGTGATTTTTAATATGTTTTGATAAATCTTAACCTTCAGGGTGCAGTGTGCGAGCCAGATAAGCACCTCACATACAGGTAGTGAACGGTCACTTTTTCCTTTCTCAGTCCAACTTCCGCCCGGCCAGGGGATAAAAATAGTAAAATGCAAAATATCGATGGAAGAATTCCGGGATCGCCCGTTATCCAACCACACGTTGTAAACGCGCTATTGGGCCCTGGCCCGTTTTGTTTCGTTTCGTTTCGTTTTATTTCGCTGCGCTAACGATCGCAAATTTAATCAATGCCCAATGATCAATCAGATGTTTCCAAGAAATCCAAGAAATCCAATAAAAATTGCGTGCAGAAAACACCACTTCATTTAATGAAACATCAACAGCTCCACCACGCACTACAACACTCATCAGAGCGCTGCGACCGCCACCAGCATCGTGTGGGATAAGTTGCAGAAGTACACAGCGCTATGTTACCCAACTTGGAGACGGTGCCATCGTTTTCGCCACCTGCCTAGCATTCTGTGTGTTCGGATAGGTGGCAAATCCCAATGCACAGAACCTGTGTAGGTGTAAAAGCTGCTGATTGCACCAGATCATCTGTTAAGAGGCCTACCCAAAAAACTCCGAGCCAGGTACTCATGGTCTGACCCAATTTCCAGTGCTTAGCTTTTTGTCCAGTGCTTAGCTTTCTGATGGCATGTTTGTCCGTGCGTTCACACACACACACACACACACACACACACACACACACACAAACACACACACACACGCACACACACACGCACACACACATGTGTGTGCGCACACGTACACACAAAATAAAGTACACAATTACGCGGGCACACGCCCAAGCTGATGATGTACCAGCCAGGCTTGCGTAATCTTTACAGCCATTCATCCTTTGTTAAAAATACACACTCACAGTCTGGTCAAAAATTATTGGCGCACTGAAAACGTGCAGGCCGTGATCCGTAAATAATGACGGCGTGGACTCGGGTAGGATTTCGAGAACAGCAAGTCTGAGCGATGTCAGGTAACAGTGGGTACCGCAAACTGCCGTATGCTGCCTGTTTTACGAATATTGACGCATCATTCTCCCAATATTGCAGGCAAATATCAAAGTAGCCCCTGGCAGATTACGCACATTTTGGCGAAGAAGTGAGTAAAATTTGCAAGCGGCACAAGAGCTGTCACTCTAGGAGGGAGCACAGCGCATCTAATGGTAGGCAATGCTTTTGTGCGTGTGGTCCTATTTTACACCCACTCTGTTTGAATTTTTGCTCTTACAAATCTGCAGGCTCGGGAAGAGGGCAGACGGCTGTGGTACGTGTACTCAAGGAAATGACCAGCAATGAAATAAGACAAGGTACTTTCTTTCCCAAAAACCTCCCCAGATTCTAAGGCAAAACGTTTTGTGTTTTGAATCACAATGTGCTTTATAAACTGTCTTTTTATGCACCATTATACAAATGAAAATGTGTCATTCAAACGGTTAACGCTCCCAAAAAAAGTCCTTGCTTATTCTCTAATCACATCTACATTTGCTGCAAAATAAACAGTCACATGTGGATTTCCCTGGAGTATTTGTACTGACATCCACGAATTAAGTAATTGAAAGTGTAAACAATTGACTTATGCAATCTTATATTGTTAGTATGATGCACAGTTAGCTGCTGTTTCTCCAGTGAAACTGTGTGTACCAAATAATTTGATTGCCTGTTCCTATCACAGGATCGTTCCTGTAATGCTGGTGTAACAAGACACGCCAACGATGACGCAAACTGTTATGGTGCCGTTGCAATCCGTAATTTCCAGTTATGCAGAGCTGGGAGGGGTTCTTGCACATCGTGCCTGCTTTCAAGGCACGCTGAGCAAGAAACCCTTCCACCGATACCTAGACGGTAATGAACTGGCCGGGTGGTTTGTTAAGCCCTTACCTTAGCTCTGTATTTTCTGTGCCTGGCTTTTGCTCGTTTGAGCCTGGTACTTCAGTTTCGTTCTTGTGCTTTGTGCTTATTTTCTGCTTCGGGGTACTCTACTGTTCATTGTTAATGGAAAGGAAAAACTACGCAGTCAGTGAAAAACCACTCCCCACATTAACTAAGGAAGATAACCCATTTTGGTACCGGGTACCGTAAAATTCCTCCACCAAAAGGAAAAGAGAAAGATCAATGGTATCAGGAGGAGGGTTGCAGGTTTGATCTGTAACCGGCTCCCGATGAGTGTTGATAATAGTGCTGGAAAGGGTACATCTGGTATGGACAAGTTTGGCAGCGCTATTTAAAATGACATGAAGATTGAAAGTTTCTTAACTCTGTGTACTGAAACGTTGCCTAAAAGGGTAATTTGACAGATGACATTTCTGTACTTCGTGCGAATACATAGATCCACGTAACACAAACGCTCTTAGCTCTTTGAGAATCAAGACCCAGCTCCTTAAAAGGTTCCAACGTGTAATTGTTGTAGATGGTGCTAAAGCGTAGTGGCCCAAAATGGTTAACCGGATGAATATGAGCGATAAGTAAATTGTACTTTACTTATGCATGTTACATTCACCCCACCCTCAAGTGCTTGCGTCCTTGTAAGCATATCACAACTCCCTAAACCGGTACGGTTTTTACATGATAGAGGCTTTCGATTTAAGACGGAGTCCACTTGGAGGTTATGCGGCGAAGTGTAAAGCGTGCGCAAAAACGTGTTTTTGCGGGCCTGAGGACTCGAACCGAGAACCTCGGTTTCGATGCCAAATGTAGCGTAGTGGCCCAAAATGGTTAACCGGATGAATATGAGCGACAAGTAAATTGTACTTTACTTATGCATGTTACAGGTGCTACCCACTCTCCAAAGGATGGTGTGGAAGGTACACGGAGGCTCCTTCAAGGATAGTGCAGAGGCCTTCAATCAAGAAGTGTGACTGCTAGCCACAATAAAGAAAAAGGAGCCACTCTGGTACTGGGTACCGTAAAACTCCTCCACCAAAGGGAAAAGAAAAAGATCAATTGGACCGGGAGGGTTGCAGGCTTGATCTGACCGGCTCTAGATTGATAATAGTGCTGGAATGGGCACGTTTGGTATGGACATGTTTGGCAGCCTAATTGATAGAATGAACATGAAGCTTAGAAGCAAGCTTCTTAACTCTCTGTAAACTCTCTTAACTCTTTGAGAATTAAGACCCAGCTCCTAAAAAGGTTCCAGCGTGTGATTGTTGTAGGTGGTGCTACCCACTCTCCAAAGGATGGTGTGGTGAGTAACGGAGACTCCTTGGAGGGTGGAGTAGAGGCTTTCCCTTAGCTGCCCCCTGCCGCTCCTCAGAACCCATTCATTATTTGTGCTGTACATTTGTTTCAGTAATGCTGAAGTTCCTTTTGGCCTAGTGTTTCTTTAACATATGGGTCCTTACAGACATTACAGATAAAGCCATCAGTCAAAACGTGTGACTGCTAGGCTGCGTATGTAAAACATTGTAAATGCATGTTTGAAGAATTGTTGTTGCAGCACCAGACTTGTCACTTACAAAAAACCTTTAAAAAGGGAAAAACATCGATGTTTGTGACATTGCCGCACTGAGTAAAACCAGTACCAGGGAAATCCAGCTGCAGACCAAGAGGGATAATCATCGGCACATAAAAAACATGGACTGTCACACTGAGGATACCAAGAATGAGGGAAGCAGTCTAACATTATATTTCAAGCACAAGGCTGTGCAATAGTAAGAAGTAAAAAATATCCTTTCTTTACAAACGTTGGGATAGGCCTTACACATCTTATATATCTACAGTCAGATCAAATTACCGTCACTGCAATATGAAAGACACGGCACGTAAAAAACTACCCCCGTAATTTGAAAGGTTTGTAAAACAAGGTCTTAGTCTTGCTGAGAATTGATCATGCCTTTGGACCAAGTAAGGCCTCCAAGCTGAAAAAAACATCCAGCAGATGTGTGAGTTCTTTGCTTCGCTGTGGTACTTCCCCAATGCTGCTACCAAATCTCTGTCTACTCCACCTACGCATTCTCTGCCCATACACGCATATGTACCTGTCGCTGCTAATGCTACTCATCTCTGCTTGGCTGCCACACTGCTGCTCCTTCTTGGAGCTGGGACCGTTAAATCAGACACATCCGGCCTCAATGTGGTTCTTTCATGAAAAGGCGAACAAATTAAATTGAGTATGTACCATTTCTCTTAAATTGCTCACTGTTAATTAATGACTGGCACATCCAGCTTATTGAACAAGACATACAAAAACTCTCGACTTTCAACCATTTACGTACGTCAGACAAAACAGGAATCTGTTGAAGTGCGGTTGAAGCGGTTGATTTCAACCGCGGTCGATTTCTACCTGGAACCAACCGCTCCCCTCGGTTGAAATCATATCATCCGAGGAGCGGTTGATTTCACACGATTCGTCGCTGCCAATGATTGGACGTGACACTACAAGGAGCTCCCTGTAAAAGTGGCAGCGGACAATGTATGCCATCAACACCATGGAACAACCTTTTTTGAAACATCAAGACAGTAGGGTTTTAGTTGGGCGCTTCACAGCTTCGTTTGCCGAAGGAATCCAGACAGCACCAAGAACGATCAGAATCTATAAGCGTAGGTTATCAGAATTTGATAATCGGCCAAGTGGGGGTTTCAAACTTTGCTTTCTTGTGAGGCACTTCATGGGGCTTTCTTTCCATCTCCTTGTTCCGAGGCTGTCAGATCCTCTTGGATGCAGTATGAGAGCTGTTTTAGTGTTACGTCTCCCGCTCCGCAGCATTTGCTGTGGTGTATGTGTGTGCTTGCAATAGGATATAATTTTCTTTTAAACACCATCAAACTTTTGACATCATGAAGGCATTCTAAATAGATTTTGACAATATTGGTGTCTCATTTAAGGGAATGGTGGCCAGTAAGTAATCTGTACAAAAGGATCTGGCCATCTTATTGCCCATTGTAGTGCGGCACATTTATACCAAGCACCAAAACTCTTCCAACAAGGTCGCACAAGCTCGCAGCAGAAAGATTGGAATATGTATACCTGCATCCCAAAAATTATTACTTCAACTGAAGTAGGTTGTCGGACAACAAGAAACTCAAGTTTGTTTGTCCCTCAAGTCACTCAGCCAAATACAAACATCGCAAACAGGGAAGAGTGTGTGGTGCACCCCATTCAAAACCAATCCCCCTGCTGGTTTTGTGTTAGACTGTCTAGTTGCTGCTTTATTGCTCGCATGGAGTCCCCCAAGGAATCTTGCCGTGACTGCAAGCTGTTCGCGATGTTGAGCATGCTCATGTTCACTTCCATCTGCAAGAAATTGAGGGAGGAGCCAGAATCATATTCAGGGGTAGTGCACATGTAGGGGTGCATGGGAAGAGCCAGGGGTACATACTTAGGGGTGCATGAGTGGTGAACGGCTACAGGAGTTATCTTGTGTATGTTCAAGCATAGTTTTGCTTAAACATGGGCAGCACGAGAAGGAAAGGGGTAGCATATTAAGCAAATGTCTCAGATGCTTTGCCAAATGCCGCTCAATATGCCTGAGTCTCGGCGCATACATTTGCCATAGTTACCCTCATTTCAGCACTGCCTGAGGAGATAAAACAGCCGCTGAGATTAAGTATAATAAATCCCCCTCTTGCAGCCAAGGTTTGGCAAAAGCTCGTGATATCTTTGAAAAAAGCTCAAGAAACATCTCGTCCACCTTTTTATTTTCTATTGTTAATGCTGCTCAATACATAGCTGGCAGGAAAAGGAGAAATCTGAGCATAACTGATGGGCAATGTCCGCACACACACACACACACACACACACGCGCAACACACAAGGACACGAAAATGCATGCACACAGACTCAAGCACGTACAAAACAGTGCATTCACAAACATTTGGGAGCCCACACACCACCTTTAAACCTCTATCCTTCCTCCTTGAGTAATTAGGATTTGTATAATTGTGTCGCGCAGCTGCCAACAATTAATGTGAACGAGTGCACAAAGGAATGATGGATCAACAAAGCCCATCAATAGGGACACACGTTGGCTCCAACCTTCTTGCTGCATGTGGAACTGCTTGAGCATCTTGGTATATACATTTGCAAAGTGCTTAGCCACACGCACACACAAAATGCACTGTCAAAGCATCGCACACTATACCTCTAACCTCTATCCTCACCTGCTGCACGTGGAACTGCTTGAGCATCTCGATGTGCAGGTTGCGCACATCCTCCCGCATGCTGGCCATGGCATCGTCCATGTAAGCCTTGAAGACGCCCTCTGTCAGCATGTTGATGCGAGGACCGGCTGTGGGCGCCGCCCCACAGGTTTTGGGCCTGTTTGAGGCAGGGTATGGTCATGATTAGGGTGTATTGTATGTTGATGTTGTATGTTAGGCGTGTGATTGGGTGTGTTTTATACTTATGTTGTATGTTAGGTGTGTGATTAGGTGTGTTGTATGTTAATAGTCTGTTGTGTGTTTGGTGTATGATTTGGGTGTGTTGTATGTTTATGGTCTGGGCGCTGTCTTTGAAAGAAACACAGTGAACACGCTGTTTTGTGCTTATGCATTTTAGTGACTGTTGTAGATTTGAATGGGAGTCGGCAAAGGGGTTTGGGAAGACATTTAGTCCCCATCTGTGCACACACACAGGTCATACCTTTTTGAATAGGTAAGTAAGGTGTGTCGTCTCATGCACTTTACATGTGTCATTCTCAAGGCGGCTGGCCATAGCTGATATGTCACGAGCTAACACACTTCTGTTTGCAATAATGTTTCAGTGAATTCAGTGAAAGGGGAATGCAAACATACGCTCACGTGACAGGTATGAGATGTAGATCGTGTTTGGTACGGCACATCTAAGGTATGATCTATTTACAAGGTAGCTAGCAAAGCCACACAGAATGTATGCAAATTTGCATGTAGACAAGGTATTTAGTCATCTGTTCACAAGGAAAAGGACGTCCAAAGCCATGCACCTTGCACCATGCACCTTACTATTTTTCTTTCACGGGTTCATTGTGTTTTGGCAATTTACCTTTATGAATAAATGTCTGGTTAAGTCAATGAATATGTCATGCAATCTAGTCCAAATCGACACAACTGCAAAAGTTGTGGTACTTAGCCTCCAGCTTAATTTCAGCTATCTACCTATACTACCGCACGAACCAGACATGTACCCTCACACACACAGCACTACGACCTCACGCACCTGGGAGACGGCACCACTCCCACAGAACTAAAGCTACCCAGCTGCCTGGGCCCTGAGGGCCCTTCCCCTTCATGGCTGCTCCTCGTGCTGCTGCCCCCCCCCTGCTGCTCAGTGCTTGACCGGTGCCTGGCTTGCGATTGGGTTAGGTCTAGGATGGGTGTTGCGTGTGGCGGGGTTGCGTGTACCGGAGGTGTGGAGTGTGCGCTGCCAGCGGTGTCAGAGTTTTCTGTGCATGTTGTGTAACGTGCATGTTGTGTAACGTGCATGTTGTGTAACTTGCATGTTGTGTAACGTGCCAGCGGTGTCAGAGATTTCTGTGCATGTCGTGTAACGTGCCAAGGAAAGCATGTGTCTTAGTGAGTGAAGAATGCACGTGTGTGTGTGTTGTCGTGTGATTGGTGTTCTAAGGTACATGTGTGGGGCATGCATTTGTAGATTTGTTGGATTTGGGGAATGTGTGGTTTGGGAAAATGAGTTTGCAAATCGAACAAGTTTTGCTGCCGCCTTGATATTGCCGGCAAAGTTTAGACAAAGATCACAAACGTTTAGAGACACGCAAACAAAGAGCCGCCTAATCTAAGTCTAGAGGCCACTACTGGCTTTGGGCTTTAAACGTTGCCAACCCAGCTAGTGCCTGTTGCTTACCCATTGCCGCTGCCAAACATATTGCCCACATGGATGTAATGCTGCCATACACATTGCCCACATGGATGCATTGACATTGCCGCCATGTATAAACATTGCCCACATGGATGTATTGACATTGCTGCCATGTATTAACACTGCCCACATGGATGTATTGACATTGCTGCCAAACACAATGCCCACTTGGATGTATTGCTTAACGTTTTGACAAAAGTCTGCCGTGTCATCTGTTGTCTATCGTGTCGACAAAAATGTTTACTTTGTGTAGAGCCAACACCCTCACAGCGCGAGGAAGTGCTCACACAACATGCTTACGGTCTTAAACAGTGTCTTGTGATTTTGCAACACTTGTTTGATATATGATGCAGTGCAGGGCTACAGTGCAAATCGGCGGCCTTCTCCTCTAGTCACTTCACTGTATTGAGCAACGCCGCAGGAAAATCTAGCCTGCAGTGCGGCATGGACAAGAGTAAAAAATTGAAAAACAGCAAGTAATTGCAAGCAGACAAACCCACCAGAGGCACGGGGTAAAGGAGAGGGCCCGAGCTGCCCATTCAAGGACGGCCTGCCCCCACTGCTGTGGCTTGTGGCAGCCTGCTGCTGCTGCTGTTGCTGCTGCTGCTGCTGCTGCACACAAATTGAGAAAATACGGGTTAGTTCAAAGCTGCAGGAACATGTCCTGACATGTAGCTGTATGTGCCCTAGCTGTATGTGTAACTGTCACGGTTGTATGTAGCACTGGCAGGACCATCAGCAGCATTCATGTGGTTGGCCACATGCTGCTGCTGCTGCTGCTGCTGCTGCAAAGGCCACATATAAGAACTTGACTTGATAAGGTGGCTTGCAGGCGTGGTACATTGGTTTGTGCCAGAAAATCGAGCGAAAGCATGCCTGAGTGGGAATTACAGCCAGGCAGCCAAACCCACACGGACACTTTGGATGCCAAAATTCACATCAGGTTTAACGACAAGGTGTTCTGATATAGCACTCCAACGGGCACCACCGCTGTTGCTGCTGCGCCTGCTGTGTGGACGACTTGCTGGTATAAACACCACCCATCTAGCGACACAAAAGCAGCACACTGAGCTGGCATGCCTATACCTGTCCTTGCGGCTGCTGCTGGGGCTGGGGCTGGTTCGCGGTGCTGGTGGTCCCTGACAGGCTTGGGCGGGAGAAGGAGATGCTGGAGGTGCTGGGGGTGGTGCTACTGCACATGTGGAGGCAGGGTTGCGTGCTTTTCTGTGCATGTTAGAGAGACGCTGCTTGCTGTCACTGTGCACCTTGTGTGAGTGTGAGCACACAAAAGTATGTTGTGCTCCAAAATAGGTTTGAGCGGGAGAAGGATATGCTGAGGGTGTTGAGTGGTCCTGCTCTCACGTACAGATGTTTGTATGTGTTAGTGCATGGGCTCGTAGGGTGTGCATCAGCACAATGCAAAAGGTATGCTGGAGGTTTTGGGGTATTGTTAACCTCGTATGAATGTATGATTGTATGCATGTGCACGTAGGGTAAATGTCAGCAGAGAATGTATTGTTTTAAATAAGAATGTATTGTGTGTGTCGATAAGAATTTATGATTGTATGCATGTGCACGTAGAGTAAACGTCAGCACGATGCATTGCTAATCTCGTAAGAATGTATGATAGTATGCATGTGCACGTAGGGTAAACGTCAGCACGATGCATTGTTAATCTCGTAAGAATGTATGATAGTATGCATGTGCACGTAGGGTAAACGTCAGCACGATGCATTGTTAATCTCGTAAGAATGTATGATTGTATGCATGTGCACGTAGAGATAACGTCAGCACGATGCATTGTTAAATCTCGTAAGAATGTATGATTGTATGCATGTGCACATAGAGATAACGTCAGCACGATGCATTGTTAATCTCGTAAGAATGTATGATTGTATGCATGTGCACGTAGAGATAACGTCAGCACGATGCATTGTTAATCTCGTAAGAATGTATGATTGTATGCATGTGCACGTAGAGTAAACATCAGCACGATGCATTATTAATCTCGTAAGAATGTATGATTGTATGCATGTGCACGTAGGGTAAACGTCAGCACGATGCAAAGGAGGTGCCGAGGTACCTCCAGGAGTACTCCTGTGTTCATGCGTGAATTTGTGTGTGTACGTGCAATTATGTGTATACCTATGCATGTAGGGTGTGCGTAATCACACAGGTTGATTGCTAATCACAAGTCACCTATGTGTCTCTTTTGATGAGACGGGGGGCTGCCCTGCATTGGGGGGGTTGGCAGCAGGTGAAGGGCCCTCTGGCTGTGTGGGTGCGTCAGGCTTGGCAGGTCTTTGAGGCAGCTGTGCTTGGGATGGCTGAGGGACAGGGGCAGCTGGCACACCACCTACACAGAGGAATGAGGTAGATTTGGTACGCACACACACAGGGATGGAGGCAGCTGTGCTTGAAAATGCCTGAGAGATGGCATACCACCTGCACAAAGGAATGAGGTAGATTTGGTACGCACACACACAGGGATGGAGGCAGCTGTGCTTGAAATGCCTGAGGGATGGCATACCACCTGCACAGAGGAATGAAGTAGAAGTGTGTACGCACATGCACAGGGATGGAGGCAGCTGTGCTTGGATTGCCTGAGAGATGGGGGCAGCAGGCATACCACCTGCACACAGAAAACTTAAGTAATCGCTTGAAACTAACAAATTGCACACGCACATGCAAAGAGGCATGAGGTGTTTATCGGGGCGGCTGGCACACAGCCTGCACGAAGATGTGTGTGTGTGTGTGTGCGTGTGTGTGTGTATGTGTGTGTGTGTGCAAGTGTGTGTGTCACACCGCCTGCAAGAAGAAATGAAGTGAGAGCAACAAAGTACATGCAGATATGTGGGTACACACATGCAAGGAGGCACGTGGTGTGCGTTGGGGCAGCTGATAAACTGCTTGCACAGAAAGATTGAGCAAGCTGCTAGTAGGGTGATTTAAGACCCACAAAGTTGTACTGAAAAGTGTATTTCCTGCTTCAGCCCATGACTTGGGACTGTAATTAATGCTCTGCGCACACTTAGCTCAACGCCAGCGCAAGAATTGGTCATTACTTGTTCTTGACCAGGTGCGTGCGTACAGGCCTTACACATTCCTCGGCGGCCTTAGTTCTTACTAATACTTCCAGCTACCTAAAAAGCACCGGCAGTCATTGCAGATCCTCGACACCTTATTTCTTACTTAATTGTTCCAGCTACCTAAAAAGCACTGGCAGTCATTGCAGATCCTCGGCAGCCTTATATCTTTCTTAATTGTTCCAGCTACCTAAAAAGCACCGGCAGTCATTGCAGACCCACTGCTGGCAGGTACTTCACTTATTACGCAGCGTGCAATAGTCACACGTCACTTATGCAATCCCGGATGCATTATTGTGAGATCATTTATGCAATAGTCACACGTCTTTTCAGGTCCACAGGGGCAGAGCGAGCAGAGGGCAGCTGCTGCTGTGTGAGCACGTCTCACATGCATGCACAAAAAAACCTGCTCAACATATTGTACTGTGCCATCTGAACCTTGCAGTCAGTGTAGATACACCATCGGTAGGGCCAGCAAAGGCGAGAGGATGGCAGCTGCTTAAGGTCGTCCCCGTGCAACCACCCCCCCCCCAAACAGGGCCTATAAGCTTCCCACCCAGTTCAAAGCCCCCTATACCTCATCTGAATGCAAGATACTTGATGTTATATCTACTGAGCCAGAGCCACCTTCTGGGTCTTTCCGCCTGCTTTCTTTGCAGGCAAGTAAAGAAAGATCAAGCTATCCAGCACAACTTTCAGCTCCCAAAACGGTGGAGTGGTTGGAGTGATATGCCCAATTTAAGGGTATTGACCCTATTTGCCCGGGGAGGGAGGGGGGTTTGCATGGGGACGACCCTAGACTGTCTTGGACATAAAGCTTGGTGTGCGCAGTAAACAGCTGAGTCACAGGCCACACTTCAGTACGCTATTTCAAGACGCACCATTGGCGGGTCGAGCAGAGGGCGGAGGGACAGTGCTACTGGGGTTGAGGGAAGCTCCACTGCTGCTGGGCGGAGGCTTCAAGGCATGGGCTTGCGAGCTGCGTCTGTGGTCACAGGCAAATCATAAGATCATAAGACAGGCTTTATTCACAAGCAAATCAAAGGCATGGGCTTGCGAGCTGCGTCTGTGGTAACAAGCAAATCATAATTCGCATAAAAGCAAATCATAAGCAAGCAAGCAAGCAAATCATAATTTGCATGGGCTTGCGAGCTGTGTCTGTGGTCACAAGCAAATCATAATTCTATTAACATTCAAAAAGAGAGAGAGAGAGAGAGAGAGAGAGAGAGAGAGGGAGAGAGAGGTAGAAAGAGAGGTAGAAAGAGAGAGAGAGAGAGAGAGATAAAGTGCTGCCCTAAATGGTTGTGTCACCATATGTTTAAACGTAGGACTCAGACCTATTTAGTGCCAAAAGTCAACTGCCAACAAAGCTTGTCTAAAGCACATATGCACTACACATAAAAACGCCACGAACACAAGCACACACACCTGCTGGCTCGGATCGTTGACTGCCAATGCAGCTCGCACACAGGCAAAGGCTGTCCAGCTTTTAGATGCATGGCTGGACTGCTCAACTTGCGCACATCTGCCACAAAGACCGAGCCATCTGCGACAGACAGACGAGGAGGAAGAGGGAGGGGTTAACAACAAGGGGTGTGACAGACGGAGGAAGAGGGAGGGCAACAAGGGGTGTGACAGACAGGAAGAGGGAGGGCAACAAGGGGTGTGACAGAGGAAGAGGGAGGGCAACAAGGGGTTAGTCGGGTCCCTGTGATTGCATGCATGGGTGCATACGCTGAGAGTTCCCAGCACTGAAGTTGACGATGCGTGGCCTTCGCAAATCTTTGGGCCAAGCCTGCAGGTGCACAATTTACGGTTGGCCAGAATCGTACATATGACTATGTTTTGACGTTTCCTTTGTAATTACACCGTACAAATGACTGTTTGTTTCGACGTTTTCTTTGTACCATACCTTTCCTAACTCACCCCTGGTAAATAACGTTTTTTGCCCTCCGGCATGATAACAGCATCATTTAATATATAGTAATTCTAAGGCTCCGGGGTTGTCCAGGATTGGCAAAACTTAAGTTTGGTGGGTGAACAGTGATGAGCGGAGAAGGCCTCCCGCCCCTCTCCCCGGCCCTCTCCCCGGCCCCGCCCCGACCTCGCCAAGCTACAGCAGGCAAAAAAACGAAGCGGGCCCAGGGAGATGCAGAGGAAGCAGCAAACATAAGGCCAGTTTGGCCTCGCAAGAAGGCCTCGCGAAGTTTTGGATGCTGCAATATTGCACATGCTTACACACACACACACACACACACAAATACGCGTGCACACACAAACACACGCACACACATGTGCACACGCACATGCACATGCACACGCACACATGCGCAACGCTTGAACACACACATGCACACACACACTTACAGGTGACACATATACTTGCGCAGATATGCGTGCACACACAAATACACACATGTACATACACGAGCACACACACGTGCACGCACACACGCACATGCAATGGTTGGGCTAAATGCCCCCCGGGGTTGGTGCAGGAACGGCTAAAATTTTTATATAAAGGGTTACCCGGGATTACTTTTAATATTTATGAAATTTGGGCACTGGGGTGAGTACGGTAAGGTACGGTAATTACACCATACATATGCCGTACACATTTGATCCTGGCCAAACCCCCCTTATGCTGCTGCCTTAGTCACGCAGCCTTTTACGATTAGAATTGGCCAAACCCCATATGCCTGTATATAATCATACAGTGTTCTTGGACAAGCACTTTCAAACATTTGAGTCTGGCTTCCCTACTGCCAATCCATAAACTCGCCAGCTCAATCTCACCACCTACAAAGCCATCTGCAGCGAGCAATAGACCAGATCTCTATGACTAGTTGCACACACTTATATGTACAACCAATGTGTGCGTAGGTTCCAGCAGTAAGAGAAGGGCACATTATAATTTTGTTGTTCACATCCAGCCAGCCCCACAGTGAACATTTGGTACAGCGCTGTTACAGACGTAGCAAACCATACAGTGAGCGTAAGGTGTACACCTTATTCAAATAAAGCCAACCATACAGAGAACGCATGGTATGATCAGGACTGGCCAAAACCATACATGTTCACCGTATATGCCCGTATGTCTGGTATTTCCCTGCTAAAAGTACCGAATGCTAACCGTATTTACGTATAAATGTATTGGCCTGGCCAACCCTTGGTTCAATATTATACAGACCTGGCCGAAAATTTGATGAACTGCATACATTCAAGAAAAAGGAGGGGGAGGCACACAGCTGTGACACTTGTACACACACTAGTTAAAACTGACGCGCATACGTATTGCCTACATGTATTCAGTCAAAGGGCCAGCCTTTGCACAGACAAGACAATTTATTTCTCTCTGTGGTTAATGAATATTACGATGGTGATTGCGGGGCTTTTTTCTGGGAAGTGACTGCACTCCCTGCAGTGTATTATAGATTAAATGAACAATCAACTAGACAACCTCTGGTTATACAATCAAATACACCCGAATATGGACACCCTTACACCAATACAATACATACACACACACTCTCACACCTTCACCGTACACAACACACACATAAGCACACACCTGAGGCACCAGCAGCAAGGTGGAGCTCGTTATCACACAACGCCAAAGAGGTCAAGGAGGATGGCAGCTTAGCCTGCTGGGCCGCGGTTCCCATCCGCCGATCAAGTGCGAGCAGCTGTCGGTCAGCACCGCAGCTGTGTTGTGTGCGTGTGCGTGTGAGTGTGAGTGTGTGTGTATGTGTGTGTGTGTGCAAATTTTGCGTGCAATCAAGTTGTTGTGCAGCACATCTCATCTATTGCCACAGATGCGGCAGCACCTGGCCGCCTGTTGGCACCACAAGTGAGTACGTGTAAGAAGCGTGACACACATGTGTGAAACGGAGTCTGTGCAGCTCAAAACATGCTTCTATGATGTGCAAACAGCAGGCAGTAGGCACCCTAACTAACTGGTGGCATCTAACTGCATCTTGTAACCGTGCCGAGCACTCTGACATTACTGTGCGTCGCCCCTTTTCTTTTCCACAAACGCAATTAACTGGCAGCCAGCTTATTACAGAAAGCCGCTTGCCTTGTTGCTTCCCACACTTGCACCATGAACTACTGTGCAAAGATATCAGATATCACATATTGGTAATCGTACGAGATATAGATGCTCGGCTGCCACAACTGCCTCTTGGATGCAAGCAAATTCCACTGGACCTTGCAATCGTGTATGTGTGCAGGTGCACTTGTGCAGGCCTTTTGTAAAATTAAGTATGGGTACATACACATACACATACACGTGCGTGCTGTGCGACGTAGGTCACTGGCATTGACTGGTTTTGCATGGAATAATACATGGCGTCAGCGCATAAGAAGTGATTGAGCCATGGTAGGATGAGCAAATGCGCACGTCCTGTGTATCTAACATCAGCCTCATTTGCAACCCAGCTGCAAACGTAATACCGACCTCCACAGAAAACCTTGTTGTGCTTTTTGAGCAGCTTGCTGTACGCTCTCAGCGCAGGCCTCGTAAAGCAAAGCACACACGTATAACTGAAAGTGTACAGCAGTGACTTACGCAGACAAAAAGGTGTGCACACAGCACGTAGGTAGGGTGGGTCAGAACCATATATTTATACGTATATACGGTGTACATACGGTGATCTTAGCAGGGAAATCAACATACATACGGTCATATACGGTGTGTATATACGGTTCTGGCCAACCCTACACGTAGGAAATTTACCTGGCCACCCACAGAAGACAAATCAGCCTCCGTCAAAGTTGCATAGAGTAACAATTGATTCCTACCAATCTACACAGTTACACGTACTACAGCGAGGGAATTGTGCAGAAAACATTCCTACCAATCTACACAGTTACACGTACTACAGCGAGGGAATTGTGCAGAAAAAAGAGCCACCCCTAAAATCCTTTGCACAGTACAGACATCTGCACACCTAGTCACGTAACAAGCCGCAGTAGAGCCCAGCCATCTTACTGACCTGAACAGCAAGGAGGGGTTGGTGTAGGACAAGGCCACCCCTGTGACTTTGTCCGCGTGCTTGTACGGTAGGACGTGCTGCTGCGGCCGCCCCCCCTTTGTGGACCATAGACACACGGTGCTGTCATCACAGGCAGCTGCTAGGAGGCCCTACACAAGAGTTTTGACAGCAAAATATAATATAAGCTACCATTGTAGTTTTAACAACTAACGACGCCTCTGTTTTGTGGTCCAAACACACTGTGCTGTCATTGCAGGCAGCTGCTAGAAGGTCCTGGGAGGCAGTGTTAACAGTATGATCAGAAAGCATGGTATGTATGCTTTGAGTAACCGACAATGCCTCCTTTCTGTGGGCCACAGCCACGCCATGCTGTTAACTTGTAGCTGCTGGGAGGAGGCCCTTCGGGGAGCATTTGCGGGACCCTTCCCTGTAAAGGGGGTGATGCATCCAACATGTTGTGCTTCACTGCAACAGAGAATCATCCAACATGATGTGCTTCACTGCAACAGAGGTTCACTGCAGCAGAGGATCACTGCAACAGAGGATCATCCAACATGTTGTGCTTCACTGCAACAGAGGATCATCCAACATGATGTGCCTGACTGCAACAGAGGATCATCCAACATGGTGTGCTTCACTGCAACAGAGGATCATCCAACATGATGTGCCTGACTGCAGCAGAGGATCATCCAACATGTTGTGCTTCACTGCAACAGAGGATCATCCAACATGATGTGCTTCACTGCAACAGAAGATCACTGCAACAGAGGATCATCCAACATGTTGTGCTTCACTGCAACAGAGGATCATCCAACATGTTGTGCCTGACTGCAACAGAGGATCACTGCAGCAGAGGATCATCCAACATGTTGTGCTTCACTGCAGCAGAGGATCACTGCAACAGAGGATCATCCAACAAGTTGTGCTTCACTGCAACAGAGGATCATCCAACATGTTGTGCCTGACTGCAACAGAGGATCATCCAACATGTTGTGCTTCACTGCAACAGAGGATCACTGCAGCAGAGGATCATCCAACATGTTGTGCCTGACTGCAACAGAGGATCATCCAACATGATGTGCTTCACTGCAACAGAGGTTCACTGCAACAGAGGATCACTGCAACAGAGGATCATCCAACATGTTGTGCTTCACTGCAACAGAGGATCATCCAACATGTTGTGCCTGACTGCAACAGAGGATCATCCAACATGTTGTGCTTCACTGCAACAGAGGATCACTGCAGCAGAGGATCATCCAACAT
>Ga0307968_1000311_pt1 | contig 33203 bp, 31 predicted proteins | sample OrgLakmetagen650_FD_201834 | JGI IMG/M metagenome (GOLD analysis project Ga0307968, IMG submission 201834) | Saline water microbial communities from Organic Lake, Antarctica - #650 | ecosystem: Environmental > Aquatic > Non-marine Saline and Alkaline > Saline | place: Antarctica: Organic Lake...
TGTAATTTACTTTATTTGGCTGTACTGCAGGCCCTCGTGCTCATCATCCCGTGTTTATGACTTGTAATTTACTTTATTTGGCTGTACTGCAGGCCCTCGTGCTCATCATCCCGTGTTTATGACTTGTAATTTACTTTATTTGGCTGTACTGCAGGCCCTCGTGCTCATCATCCCGTGTTTATGACTTGTGATTTACTTTATTAGGCTGTACTGCAGGTCCTTGTGCTCATCATCCCTTGTTTATGACTTGTAATTTACTTTATTTGGCTGTACTGCAGGTCCTTGTGCTCATCGTCCCGTGTTTATGACTTGTAATTTACTTTATTTGGCTGTACTGCAGGTCCTTGTGCTCATCATCCCGTGTTTATGACTTGTGATTTACTTTATTAGGCTGTACTGCAGGTCCTTGTGCTCATCATCCCTTGTTTATGACTTGTAATTTACTTTATTTGGCTGTACTGCAGGCCCTCGTGCTCATCATCCCGTGTTTATGACTTGTAATTTACTTTATTTGGCTGTACTGCAGGCCCTCGTGCTCATCATCCCGTGTTTATGACTTGTGATTTACTTCATTTGGCTGTACTGCAGGTCCTTGTGCTCGCAAGCATGAAGGAAGCTGACCGGTGGAGTGTCTTCCAGTCCCTCACTCCTGAGAACAGAGCAAAGGTGCGTGGTGTCAGCTTATTGAACAGGATTGCTAAGAAGCTGGAGCATACGCCTGCAGAAATTTTGAGCGTGCCCCTGAACCCATGCACTTCAAGCTAATGGCACATCACAATCAATACTGTGAAGTTGTCATCTATGGTGGGGGGGAAACCAGCAAGTATGGGCATTAGCTTGGAGCCTTTCCTAGCTGCGCGCTGATCCTTTTTGGGGATGAGCATCTCGTTTGCTCTTGATGTTTTCGGGTTCTGTACTTGTGTGTGTATATTGTTAAGTGTTAGCCAATACCTACATAGAGGCGTATGTGTCAATTTCAAGGGCTAAATTTGCATTTAATTTAATTATTTAAGGACCGAGTTTTTGTACCAAGTGGGTGTGCCAACATGTGATCAGAACATCAATCATTCAAATAGTATGAAGGTAATACAGATATGGGTGGTTTCAACAGTATGGTGTGCCTCACTGCTTTCTGCCAAAGCCTGGAACACAGACACAGTCTGATCATTTTGATGCACCACCCCTGTGTGTCCCGTACCCTGACCCAAGCGCAAGCACATTACAATTTGAAATGTTTTAGTACAAAGCGCACCACCCATGTGTGCCCCCTACCCTAACTCAAATGCGAGCATGCCTCTATGGTGTGATCTGGTTTGGTAAGGAGCGCACCACCGATGTGTGCCCCTACCTTAATCCAAATGCGTGCATGCTTCTATAGCGTGAATTGGTTTGGTAAAGGGCGCACCACCCATGTTTCCCCTTACCCTATTACAAGCATGAGCATATTACAATTTTAATAGTTTGGTTAAGAAATGCACCACCCTTGAGTGCCCCCTACCTTAACCCAGATGCGAGCATGCTATATGAACCTACAAGCCTACTGATTGTCACAAATAAGCCTGTGCTGTTTGTTTAAAACCAACATGCTTAATTTTAGAACGCTTGCGCACCTGGTCAATAGCCATAATCGTCACAAAAGCCTGTCTGCCTGAGATCTACGTACATTCACATGTCCTAAAACACGTGCAGCTGCTGGTTGTTATGAGCTCTCCAATGCGTGCGGCGGCTCGGATGGCCATCCCTCCCAACATCTGGCAGGAGACGCTTGACACGATGCACCACTCCAGCAGTCTGGCAGCATCGTAAGTCAGGGACTGAGAAGTCACAATGCCTCATACGTATGGCCAAATAAATAGACGTTTTACCTGGCATCTGGCAGGACATGCTTGACATGATGCAGCACTCCATTAGCCTTGCAGTATCGTAAGTACTGAGAAGTCATAAGGCCTCATATGTGTGGCCAAATTATCAGACATCTGGCAGGACATGCTTGACATGGTGCAGCACTCCATTAGCCTGGCAGTATCGTATGTACTGAGGATTCACAATGCCTCATAGCGTGGTGTAGAAAATGAGCTGTAATCTTGACAAAACATCAACTCACAGCCATGCAAGCTGTGCTTTGAAAGAGCGGCTCAACATGCATGGTTGTTGCTTTTCTGTGTGCATTGCCGCTACCTGTTGCTGTGCACTACTTGTTATTGCGCCAAACCAAGCATTTGCCTTGTATTTCTGAGTACCAAACAGGCTCAGATCAGTGACAGTGTAAAGTCGTGCTGCTGCAGCAATAAAGGCGTGCTGCTGCAACGATAAAGGCGTGCTGCTGCAACAATAAAGGCGTGCTGCTGCAGCAATAAAGTCCTCGAATGCCTCAAATAAATTTGCATCGTACTGACACAGACCTGCATCTCTGTTCTGTTCAGGCTGCTGCAGGCTCTTGAACCTCATGAAGCCGTGAGGGAATTCTCAAATTGGAATATGACCAAGCAGGTTGAGGTAAGTCAGGCTGTTTGATACGCTGTTGACAAAGCCTGTATGGGGAGGTAGCATGTATGTGATATGCAGGTATGCACAAAGCAACTTCACCCAGGTCTTTCGTCACCTATAACCATATACCTCTAGTCATACAAATAAACCATTGCAATGCAAAAAGATTATACAACAGGCAACTGCCGGCCATGTGTTTACCAAATTGATAAAGCAAGTGATTATGTATGCTCAATGGACGAACAGGTATTTAAGAAAGCAAAAGCTCCTTGTTGCGTGTTCAAGCATCATAATATCATAATTGTATGCTTTTCCACCATTCTGCTGCTGCGTAATGAAGCAACGGATGTTTTGATGAGTGAACGAGTGAGTGGATGAGTGAGAGAATCACTGAACTGCTGGATGCAGCTTGTTTGCCTGTTGTAAAATATATTGTTGTAAAAGATTGTTTGGCTTGTTAATTCGCTGCATCAAAATAAAAATCAGACCAGGCTCTTTATGGTCGCTAGTTCAATCCGTCCATTAGTTCAATGCCTCATTGCTGTGCACAGCTGTATTTGCAAGAGTCTCCATTTCTCTTAAATTTACAATGCCCAAATTGTTGACACTGCTTGCGTGCACACATGCCTTTTGCAAAAATATCACTGTTTGCATATGTTCCCCTCCTATACAGTGCCCCAGGTGATTGAAATCAATGCTTGTGTGGATGCCTTGTTTTTTATGCACCAAGACATGAAGGATTGTACTTGTTCTCAGGTGCTGAGAGAGATGGACGTGCGCAAAGGTCATGCTGTTGCTGCTGAGATTGTGAGGAAGCTACCGGACCTGATGCGACGAGGCCTCATGTCGTTCATGGCCATGAATGATGATGACGCTATAGCAGCCCGCACAATCCAGGTGTGTGTGCATGTTGCTTCTCTTGTATTTAGAAAGTAGGCCACACTAAAGAGGCAAGTCCTCATGTTGTTCATGGCCATAAATGACCTTGCCCGAATATTAGCCCGTATTCTTCAGTGTGTGTGCATGCGTGATTTGGATGTGTGTCCTTTGTAAGTACGCATTTCTATCTGATTTTTATCTGATGTGTGTCCTTTATAAGTACGCATTGTTACCTGCTATCTGATTTTAATGTGTGTCCTTTATAAGTACGCATTTTAATCTGACAGGCCTTGTGTCGTTCATGGCCCATCAGTTGTGCGCTGACATTGCTGTATAATTGAAGCACGTCTGAGGAACGCCTCGTGCTGTCCACGGCCACAAACCCTTTGCACCTGATCACTATTTAATGTCTAGTGTTATGCGTAAGGGTGGGTAATTAGGGTGTCTGCCTTTGCCAGCGAGGCTTGGCGAGCCTCAACGAGGCTCGGCACTCGCTGGGGAGGCCCTAGCTGGAAATTACGGTTAGAAAACCACTTTCTATAATCTGCACGAATTGAGCTAAAACTTTTTCTGTTGTTAGCTTATATATAATATATGAATATTACCGTTGAGACTGGGTGGAAAGTATGGGCGTGTGAGCCAGGAACTTTCGGTTAGCGGTTACACCCCCCCCCCAAAAGTGTTGCATACCCCTTCTAACTCTTCCTGGTATTATATTATATAATTAATATTATCATTGAGGAGACTTGGTTTAAAGTATGCGCGTGTCAGCCAGGAAAATTCAGTTAACAAAAAATCCGGTTTACCCTCCCCCCCCACACAGCTGCATACTGCCTATTACTGCTCCATTAACTATGCTACTGCTGCTGCTGCTACTGCTGCTGCCTATGCCTCTTCCTCTAGCAGGATAAGGCACAAGTCCATGTCCTCCCTCTCCTTGCCACTCTCCTTGCCACTCTCCTTGCCACTCTCCTTGCCATTGCTGTGCATATAGATGAGCTTCCTTGCACGCTCTACTTCCATCTTGGAGCGCAGCTTGGTGTACAGCTGGCCCCAAGCTGACCAGTTGCGCTCGCAAGCACATGCAGTGAGGTGCATGTAAAGCAGCCTGGCTGCGACGCGCGACGAGATTTGAATGCCATGCTTGCTCGCCCAATAGCGCCAGAAGTTGACGTGGTTGATGGTGTGGGGATGACATGCAATCGCTGCTCTCTGACACTTTGCGCTGAGCGAGGTCGTGGGCCAACTCGCTGAGCTTAGGCGCAAAGGGCTGAAGCTTGGCATTGCTGCGCACAAGAAAGTAATGTAGATGAGTTTCAAGTAGCTTGTGCGCACGTGTCTGCATGCAGAGTGTTTATACACGTGCGCTTTCCTGGAATGCCTTTCCGGCATGCTTCACACAAGGTTGCACTCATTTACGCACATTTATTTGCCTTAACACGTACATAAACATGCACCTGCAGCAATAGCTACACTAAACCCACATATGCATCCACCTCCATACCTGTCCAGCCTTGAGCTCTGCTCCATCGTCGCCCGCAAGCTCAATCAAGCACTCCTCTGCATCCTTCATACGATCCCACATGCGTGCCCGCTGCCGTTGCTGCTGTTTTGAGTTGGAAGCTACACGAGCACCACGCGCACACACTGCCACCACCAGGTTTTACCCTTCTCTTTGCAGCCCTTGACGTGCTGGAAGGCATCATCAGATGTTGGGGACTCTCCATTGTAGGACTGAGTGCCATATATCCAGATAGATCCTTCCCCATCCAAGTCCATACACTCGATATCCTCTTCATCAGTCTGATATATTTTTGGCTTCATTGAAGCTCCTTCATTTGATAAAATAGAAATTTGGGGAATTTTGGGGGGATTTGGGGGATTTCTGGGGAGATGGGGCTGATTCCCCCCCAAAAGTGGACACCCTCGCTGGCCAACGAGTGTCTTCCACACCAGGAAAGAGGCTCGCCAAGGCTCGGCAAGCCTCGCACTCGGCAAGTCTCGGCGAGGTCATGACCCACCCTTATTTATGCTCAATGTCTACCATATAATGTTGGCATGCCAGAAGATTGTGTACTGCAATGCTTCTGAGCTCTGTGCATGTCTGTTGTCTGCCTCAGGGGCTAGGAGCAAAGGGCGTGTCCAGCTGCTTGGAGGGGGTCAACAAGCATTTGCAGGTCTGTTTTGGAGTCCTATACTCCATATTTGTCCAACTGTCTCAATTTCATGATTTCATTGTTTCGTGGCTTCAATCCTATCAAGGAGCATATGAAGGACAACAATGATTACTGAGGTATGTCAATCGACAGGTATGCAGGTAAGGAAACTGTCGCCCTTCACCCTGTGAATAAGTAGGGCTGGCCAGAGCCGTATATATGCACCGTATATGGCCGTATAATTGGTGATCTTCCTGCCAAAAATACGGTATACACGTATAAATATGACTCTAGCCAACCCTGTGAATACCCTGTGGTAAGCCATTTATTGACTTCAAAAATGATAGGCATTTACTCTCTTACTCAGAGGCAGGACAGGTGGACCTCTTTTTCCTTGATGTTGATTGTAGTGATGCCGCGCATTTTAGGACCTGTGAGCTGTACTATTAAAATGCCAGCATTGTTCACATCCCTCCTGATGCCCATTTTGGGCCCATCTTCTCCTCATTTATCCCCCCCTTCCGATTTCTGCAATGGAGGAGCTTTGTAGTGTACTTGGTACCTAAGTGGTTCCTTTAGCTTTGTAGTGTACCTGGAGCTTTGTAGTGTACTTGGTACCTAAGTGGTTCCTTTTCCTTTGTTAAAGGTGGTGATTGGTCTTACTGCCTGTTCTTGATACTCGTCTAGTTTATTTCTTTCAACATTGTAAGCAGTTGAATGTAAATGTCGTTGCCTAAGCTGTTTTGGTGCCGCAAAATTCACGCATACAGCCATAACTCAGCAACCGTCGCCTATATTGGACGTATACACATTCCTTCGATTATTTGTGCGTAACTTGCCTTTAATCTGTTCAGCTGACTAACAGCGGAATCATAGGCAATGCGTAACCTGAATCACTTTATTTAAATGCTCTTGTACATTCCACTGCACGTTATCTCCCACACAGTATATTCATCAATTGCATTGTACGTACGGACCACTTGTCTGTAGGCAAAGATTATTATGGCAATGGACGTCACTCAAGCTGCTTTGGTGCTCTCAGAGATGCACTACGAGGAGGCTGCAGACCATCTGATGGTAGGGGTTCAGTAACGAAAGGAAATAAACTGATATTGTTTGGGATGCACTTATCACTACCAGTGAGTTGCTGGTCACCTAATGATGAGGGTGTGGTTATGGTACTAGATCATCTGATGTGCTCCAGGAACTGCACTTGCAGGCTATATTAAAAGTGAATGAATGGATGGATGGATGGGTGGATGGATGGATGGATGGATGGATGGATGGATGGATGGATGAAAAGGCTGCAGACTGCCTGTTGGTTAAAGTCAGTTCATCTTATCAATCAGCTGACGTGCTCTTGATACTGCACTAAACTTGAGGTGGGGCAAGAGGGTGTATACCATACAGATATGGTCCTGGCCAACCTTGCCTTTGCATGTACATGTGAAAATTGTGTGTGTTGCTTGTGCTTGCAGCTTGAGAAAGATGTAGTCAAGCGCACAGCCGTGCTGGAAAACATGCCTCACAAGGTCGCAGCAAACGTGCTGATGATTTTGGATGACTTGCACGGAGAGATGGAGCAAAAGCGCATTGAGAAGATGGAACAAGAGACTGCTGCAGCTGCAGCTGCTGCAGCTGAAAAGGCTGCCCTGTCTCCTGCGTCTGAAGACGAACAACTGCAGCACAAGGAAGGTATGTTGTGGTACACCTAGTAGTAGGGAAGGAGGCTGCTTATTGAGTAGAAACAAAGACACAGGGCAGCAGGAATGTGTGACTAAATACTGTAGTAAACCTGTGAGTGAATACAGAGTATGAGTGACCCCTGTGCCGTGCAAGCTGAAGCTCATTGATGACTGCCTGTAAAAAAGCATTTCCTGACAGTCACGTGTTAATTTTGGGCTTCCGGCCTCAAATGACCACCCACCCCCCCCAACCCCCCTTCATGACCCCCCACACTAATAAAAATGGCGTTGATCTGCTCAGAACCTAAGCAGCTATATGCCTGCACAGTTCCCATGCCAGATAATTCAATACCTGAAGAGTTATAGGGCAAAAACTGATGTGTGCACGCTCTCACACTGACCACCTGTTTAGTGCACATATCTAGCCAAAACCTTGCATTGCCAAAGCACTTTTTTACTTCATTCATGTAACTTTGCATAATGCAATACGTGAACTGCAAGTTTGGAATCAATTTCTGGCAATTTACCTGAACACAACCCCGCAGCCTACTTGGGGCATTCCATGCAACTCTGTGACCAGGCACCAAGACCCCCCCCTTTAAATAAAGTACCCAACAAGGGTGCCAATCGACTGGGCTTGAGCTGAGGATTCCAAAAATATATTTATAATTTGCTGCAAGTGAACCAGAAAACTTCTGGAGAACCCCCCCAAAATTTCTGAGCCCCCTCAAATGACCACCCACCAACCAACCCCTCAAAGTCGTCTCATTTATTTACCAATCGACAGTTTTTGATGTCAAGATTCCGAATGTGTAATTTATATTTCAATCAACACGTGACGCCAAAAAAGTTATGATAACTACAGCCTCCTGTTGATGAAGTGAAAAATGTGCCGTCAGGAGCTGGTACCTTTGTCTGTGCTGCGGCGCGCTGCAAATAGCAAAACCATTTCCACCCGGAGACTGCACAACTCCCAAATCCCAAAGGAACATTTATTTGCAATTTTTGGAGTCATGAGGCACACATCCTCCACTCTGTCTTCCCTGCTCTGTTGAGGGGTGCTTTTGTGTATGCCTCATTGTAATTGCTGTGCCCTGAAAGACTCGTAATCACTTGTAAACAGGGTTGCCAATACACGCATACCATATATATACCTTACGCTTGCCACGTGTCTTATATACCATGGTATATATATTCCTCATCTTGATTGCTGTGCCCTGTGAGATTTTTGATCACTTGTGAACAGGGTTGCCACAACCGTACACGCATACCATATATATAATATGTATATATATATGACCGTATGTATAATTGATTTTCTGTAACAATACCGTACATGTACCGTACATGTGTATGGTTGTTCTTCTGTAATAGATTCGTATGAGTATGGTTTTTCCAACCCTACATGTAATTCATAAAGAACCAACTTCTTAAGTAGCATAGATCCAAGAGGCACAAATTATACTGGACCAGGAAGCATTGTACTCAGCCACCACACCTCTGACATTTTGGGTGGAGCAGAAAGAATAAACAAAAATTTAATGTATGCAGGTGTCCAGCAAATACCGGAGGAAACGCCAAAGGAAAGGTTCTCCTTGGCAGGCTCGACTCTGCTGAACATGAATGGCAGAGAGGCTAATGGCATCATGGGCCACATCAGCTACGAGGTGCGTATAGCTGGGAGTTCACAACAATTGTGTGTGGTTATGTGTGTTTGTCTGTGTGCGTGTTGTCTGTGTGTTAGTGCACGCACACTTGGGTGTGTGTGTGTGTGTGTGTGTTTGTGTGTGTGTGTTACAGATAGAGCTTGAATGCTTAATTGTGTGTTTCGTACAAAAGCATGTTGTTATTAATGCTTGGATGTCATTCGCTTGATTGAAGCAACTGCAGCAGCTCACTGCGTGTGTTTAGGTTTGAGACTAATGGCATCGAATACAGAGACTATTGGTATACAGAGACTAATGGCATCAAATACAGAGACTAATGGCATATAGAGACTAATGGCATGCAGAGACTAATGGCATCGAATACAGAGACTTATGGCATCAAATACAGAGATATCTGTGGACCCGTGTTGCTTGCAAGATGCACAAACAGGGATTTGGAGTACGAAAAAATGCTCAGACACCATGCATTGACTCGCATAAAAAGAGCCAAGGGTTGGAGGATACAAATACACATCTTGCAATTACGACTAATGGTAAGCTGAAAAGCATTTGTGTTTTGAAAATTATGAGGTCAATGTGAATTTTTTGTGCTTTGTTAATATTTTTAAGGTGTCTTACATTCTTGCTGTGTGTATACCATGCTGTGTGTACACAGGAACCTGCGTTTGCTTGTTTGGGGGCTTTTAGGGCGAGCAGAAAGCTGCCTCCTTGGCAAAAATAGATCTCCTGCCTTTTGCTACTTTCCAAGACCTTGCCAAGTTTCTGGGAATTTTGGATGCCTGCAATCCGCACCAATGGACATAATGCCATCTAAGCCCACCATTTCCATACCCATGCTGGGTATGCATGAAGTCCGTACCAACTTGCTGAGCCTCATTCACAGACTCAAGCAAGGCTACCAGCAACGTCTCGCACAGAAGCCAGCCTTGAATCCTTAATAATTGTGCGCAGAACTGTATCCACATCCTGAGCACGATAAACCCAGCAAGGTGTTGACGATGATGGGGGTCGTGTCACCTTGTGCATATCCAGCCTTGAACCCCACAATGCATGCAGGACCGTGCCAACATCCTGAGCACGATGGACCCTAGCAAGGTGTCGGCAATGATGGCGCTCATGCCGGCTGACGAAGCGGTTGCTCTTTTGGCCGCTGTGTCGGATGTCAGCCTGGCTGTGGTTTCAAAGATGCTGCCAAACCATGAAAGGGAGAGGCTGCTGCAGGTGTGTGGAGTGCCTGGTTCTAGCGAGATGATTGCCTGACGAGCTGCCAGTATCCTTTCTGGTCATGTGAGTGAGTCTGCACACTGTAATGTGAGAGACACTGCCGAAGTACAAGGGGGAAAGGCGGCTGCAGATGTGTGTTTTCCTGGTCCTGTTGTGTACCTTTGTGTTGTGGATTCTTAGAATACCTGCAAAGGGTAAGCTAAAATCATACCTTTGTATTGTGGATTCTCAGAATACCTGCAAAGGGTAAGCTAAAATCATACCTTTGTGTTGTGGATTCTCAAAATACCTGCAAAGGGTAAGCAAAAAGTCCGTGGGACAATTGAATTTTTATGCGAGAACTCGCAGATTTCGCGATCGCGAGTTTCAAAATCCGACTCGCATTAAAATTCAATCTAAGTCGCAGATTTGTGAGCCCCTTTAATCAGTGAACACCTGAACCCTTTTAACCTTGTGCAGCTAAAGGACGGGACGATTCAACATCGCAAATATGTTAATTCACGGTTGTATCTAATTTTTAAAGGTACTGTTTTCACCCCTGTATGGTAAAAAGCTTCATGAAAGACATTAAAACTTGAGAACTGATAAGTACTAAATTTGCATACACCATATCTTAACGCACCGGCAGATGTTGAGCTATCTATAGGTTGGTTTGGACCACAATAACCTTTTGAACTAAAGATATCCCAAAGGAATAATAAATATTCCTTATGTATAATACTTTGTTTAAATGATATTCTTGTCGCATAAAAATTCAATGAATTGAATTTTTATGCGAGAACTCGCCCCCTTCGCTTCGCGAAGGTCGCAGATTTGTACATATGTATGCAAGATGTGTGCATGCGGTGCTTTCAGCAGATAAGCACTTAACATTCAGTCATATACGGGGTGTGTACACATTTATGGCCACCTTATTGGCTACGGGTATTTAGAGGAGAGCTTCTTTCGAGGTGATGATCATTGCAAGTTTCATTCAGGTATATGTTATACATTATTTGTGTATGTAGATGTTTCTGCTTTGCACTCTCTTTTTGGAGAAGCTTGAGGCGTGAGCCACCACCGTCCTTCTTGAGCACGTTGTGATATCATCACACTGACAGGGTATCCATCTCGTAATGAAATTATGTTCTTGGGTCGATGAACATAACGAAGAAGTACAATCTGAAGTGGCCTATTTCTCGTGACCCAGATCACGTGGAGGATAAATGCGGAGACAATTGATCACCTTGTCATCATCCTGCTGCAAATTAACCATGTTTACCGTTTCCTACAACGTTTTATGGCTTGTAACATGGTAGCAAGTGTAGCAAGTGGGGCATAGTGCAGCACAGTGTAGCACAGTGCAGCACAGTGTAGCACAGTGCAGCACAGTGTAGCACAGTGCAGCACAGTGTAGCACAGTGTAGCACAGTGTAGCACAGCGTAACACAGTGTAGCACAGTGTAGCACAGTGTAGCACAGCGTAACACAGTGCAGCACAGTGTAGCAAGTGTATCATCTTGCATGACATGCACCTTACTCATCGCTGCTTATTGCCATCGTAAACAGGTCAGCAGCTTATTTGTACACCTGTAATTGCCTCTCACCTTCATTAACTCAGCGCCTATACTCCCCTTGAATAAAACAATGTACGTTTTAAGCAGCCTGTAAATATGCTCAACCTTAATACGGTATATAGAATCAATAGCACATAGGTTCTGCTCCCATCTTACGTCTTAGACCAATTGTGTATTATTGAAGCCATTAGCAGCCTTACTGAAGCCATTAGCAGCCCATGTTGCTTAGTGGGAGGTGAGAGTGTGCGTGTATGTGTGCGTGTGTGCAGGAGTGTGGATTGTTCATATGCACAAGCGTGCTGATGTTATGCCTTGCTGGTAGTTGTGTGGGGGTGCAGGGGTGAGTATGTGTGCACGCTTGTGCGTGAGTGTGGGTGTGTGGGTTTGTGTGTGCTTAGTCCTCCTGTGAGTATAGTACCTGTGAGTATGTCTTTAATGAGCATGCGCATCACACACAGGCTCTACCGGGTGCACACACAACACACGCAACGCACACACAGGCTCTACCGGGTGTACAAACAAAACACGCAATGCACACACAGGCTCTAAGCGGAGTGAAGGTCAAAAAAGGCAATTATGGGAAGGACTCCTTGGAGACCTGCAAGGCTGCTAAAAGTAAAGCCAATAGTCCCAACTTGCCAAGTCATAAGGGTGAGAGGAAGTGGCTGTGCTTTTTGGGAATGAGGGTATGTTTGCATCTATTTAACTTTACCTAGCAGACGGCCAACGATGCTGATACAGAAGGCTTTTGCTTACTACGTTAAGTAGACCTTTGCTAATTTGCAGTTCCTCTGCACAAGCCCGATAAGGAGTACATTGTGAGTAGCACAGACAATTGATGCATATGTGTGCAATCATGCATATGCTCATATGTCACATGTTTGCATGTGCGTTTACATTTGTACATGCTCACACGCATTCGTGCTCACACGCATTCGTGCTCACACCTGCGTGCTCAAACGTGCGTGCACACATGTTCACACATGCGTGCTCACACATACATACTTACATGTTCACACATGCGTGTTCACATACACATACTTACATGTTCACACATGCGTGTTCACACATACATACTTACATGTTCACACATGCGTGTTCACACATACATACATGTTCACACATGCGTATTTACACATACATACTTACTCACTCCTGCTCACACCTTAACACAGTGTCAATTGATCAGCCCCGAAAGGAGGAGGTCAAGGCTCTTCAGATGGATGAACTTGACAAAGTAATCGGAGAGGCCTCGTCGAGTGAATCAAGCGCTTCAGAGTCGTCAGAGAGCTCAAGCTCAGACAGCTCGAGCTCAGAGACCTCAAGCTCAGCCTCGTCCACACCGCCCAGAAAGTGCGTCGCTTTTTGGGTGTATCAAATGGGTGTATTGCTGTTTATAATGAGTGGTGTTTGTATCCAGACCCCAGTGCTCAAGCGAAAGCTATTGCACATTTGATCACCCTTGCTCACGTGCACATTGATGGAAGCACACTGCAAACAGATGCCATGCCTCTTTTAGGCCGCCTCTGAAGGTTAGCACTGCTTTCAATTTGGCGGCTCTTATCCTGTAATTTGTCTGTGACGTCCCTTGTGTTATGTTGTACGTTTTCCTCTCTAGATATGCACAGATGAGCTGACGACCTCTTTATTACTCTCTGGTTGATATCTTTTGATAACTGGAATTAGTCAAACCGTAAAATATACAACGCTGCAAGCTTAACCCACGAAAGGCTGCACAATGCAATGAGGAGTAAATAGTATCCCTGCTGGTGATTGTGATGAGTTTACGCAGGGGAAGATTAAAAAACCACTTTAAGAGAAGTGGTGCACAATCGTACTGCCACTTTCATTGGCTTTCAAAGTAGTAATATTGCAGGAGAGTTTGATATACACACACACACACACACAGACACACACACACACACACACACACACACACATGCACTTACTAACTTGCATATGCAGAAAAGAAAGCATTTGCAGAAGTATGACAAGTCATTCTCTCCACAGACAAATTTACTTCAGGACACACACACATACACACACACACTAACGCGCAAAAACAGGAAAAAAGGCATGCGCAGAAGTATGACAAGCCAGCCCTCACGCAGACGGTCCAATATGGGCAATGGTTCTAGCAGGTATGGCTGTGGTACTGCCTACCCTGCGCGTGTGCAATCAATCATGATTGAATCAAGGATGTTCCATATATTATGTACCGAATTTGAGCAGGGAACCTCCCAATGTACAGTCATATAGGATGCAGACGTCCGGTACTGGCCGAACCTCCCATTGTACAGTCATATAGGATGCACACGTCCGGTGCTGGCCGAACCTCCTAATGTACAGTCATATAGGATGCAGACGTCCGGTACTGGCCAAACCACCCATTGTACAATCATATAGGATGCAGACGTCCGGTACTAGCCGAACCTTGTCATGTGCAACTGACAGCCATGCATTATCAGGGTTTGTTTATCTCTGCTGCTCACATCATAAATGTGGCCTAAGGTTGTCGATGTGCAGAACTTAATGTCAAGAAGAGTACGAAAATTACAATGGTTGGATAGGTGTGCAGATACACAGCTTTTTCTTAATCAGCTGCATATCATTGAGCAAAATCTAGCAACTGGTGTGTGTGTATGTATGTGCTGTGCGTGCTTCTTGTATGCAAGTAATGGGTGCAGTGTGTGTGTTTGCTGAGCATTCGTAATGTGTGTGAAGCACAAACACAGCCGTGGCTTCAGGCAAGCAAGGTCAGCTGGGATTCCCGCTTGTCACAATGTATAAGTGCACGCTAGTTGTATGCATTTTGTATGGGATACATATGCTCATCACCCTGACAATGGAGCAAATGTGAGTGCAAGGCTGACGCATTATCACTATTACACGGGACTGAGAAGTACTTTTCAAACACACTACCGCGGTTGCAGGCAAAGCCAAAATGGGGCTGGGGGCACGTTTGCTTCCCGTCGTAGCTTATCAGGAAATGTTGACACAGGCAACGAGAATCAGAAAGATTCATTGAGGAGGAGCACTAGCAGAAGAGGTACGTGTCTCTCTTTTCAACCACGGCTGTCCTTGCGTGCTTGTTTGTGTATGTATGTGTGCGTGCATACGTGCGTGTGTGGGTGGGTGGGTGCACACTTCTTTGCATGCGTGAGATGAGATTGTGTGCGTGTGCATTCCACTTTCATGTATATGGAATGTATCATTGCATGTATGTATCGATTCAGCTTGAGGTGTATTCCTTGCACTCAGCCTTGTCAAAATATTATAGAACATTACAATATATTTAAATACTATAACAACCTTGCAACCCGCGTATTAATTACCCATTAAATGATTAGTCCGTGTGAAATATAGGTGTCGGTCCATTGCAGCCTGTGAGTCTTTGCCTGTCTAATGCGCCGTCAGCTTAAAAGCCTTGGCCCAACTGAAGCACTTTTTCAGTCATGACATAATTCTTTTGCTTCACACAACTCTGTCCAAAATAGGTATAGGTGCCACTCTGTTATTGTGGGGTGCCACTCTGTCTGTTATTGTGGGGTGCCACTCTGTAGAAGTAGGTGCCACTATATTTCAGGTGCCACTCTGTAATGGTAGGTGCCACTCTGTAATCGTAGGTGCCACTCTGTAATCGTAGGTGCCACTCTGTTTCAGGTGCCACTCTAATCGTAGGTGCCACTCTGTAAAAGTAGGTGCCACTCTGTTTCAGGTGCCACGCTAATCGTAGGTGCCACTTTGTAAAAGTAGGTGCCACTCTGCTTCGGGTGCCACTCTCATCGTAGGTGCCACTTTGTAAAAGTAGGTGCCACTCTGTTTCAGGTGCCACTCTGTAATAGGTGCCACTCTTGGATAGGTGGGTGGCATTCTGTGATAGGTCTAAAATAGGTAGGTGCCACTCTGTCATGCTAGGTGCCACTCTGTAATAGGTGGGTGACACTCTGTCCAAAATAGGTAGGTGCCAACCCTTGTCAAGCGCTTCCCCCCAAACTTCACCATACATCAATATGGACCACATGTGATACTTACAAAACTCACAACTCCTGGTATCAACGCAGAGCCCCTCAATCTGAGCAGAAGCCCTTCCAAGCAAGTCGGCTCAGGAAAGGAAGATGCCTCCCCCATGAGTGAGTCATGAAAACACGCCACACTGGTCAGACCTGTGTGTGTGCAAGTATCATACCTGCATCGTTCATCGAAGCGTGTGCAATGTGTGTGTGCTCATGAACAGGGCTCACGTTGAGGCTGCTACACACCAGTTTTGGCACGCAGGTTATGCTGCATGCTTTGAAAAATGATGCATGTGCCAGTGCATTAAAATTTCATTTGTTCTGCCTGCGCTTCTGTCTCAAGCACAAGGGGTTGGCCCAAACCATACACAAGATTTCCCTTGCACTCTATTTACACCTGTTTGCTCGAACCATACACGACATTTCCCTTGCACTCTATTTACACCTGTTTGCTCGAACCATACACGACATTTCCCTTGCACTGTATGTACACCTGTTGGCTCGAACCATACAGGACATTTCCCTTGCACTGTATGTACACCTGTTGGCTCGAATCATACACGACATTTTCCTTGCACTGTATGTACACTTGTTTGCCCGAACCATACACGATATTTCCCGTGCACTGTATGTACACTTGTTTGCCCGAACCATACACGATATTTCTCTTGCACTGTATGTACACCGTGCATTACCTTAAATGCAACCAATCTTTTTGTACGTGGTGTATGGGATCTCCATGTACTTGTAGTAACTCACGAATAATATCAATGTTACCGTGAATGCAAGCAAACGATAGAGTGGTATATCCATTAGCAATAATTGTATTCACGTGGTACCCGGGTCGTTTGTCGTGAACTGTGCTCACGTAATCAAAATGGTACGACCAAGGGTCTGGCTCCTCCGCTTCAACCAAAAACGACGCGATACAGTCCGACAAATCCTTACAAGGCACACAACGTTCAGTCAAACTTGCCGTTGTAGCTAAACATTTCTGAATGTAGGAGGGGGATTAGTTATCACGGTTGTTCCAGTCTTAGTACGAATTTTGGGCGTACATGCGTTGCACTGTATACCAAAGGAAGTCAACCTTGCCTAAATTGGCTCCGTGTGTCACTGTGACATTGCTTGCACCATGTGATTTATAAAGGTTATTAACCTTATATGCATATTTGTTTAAAACGTTGATATTTGCCATCGCTTTTCCAATGGTGCTATTCACTCAGTCATCATCCTTTAATAAACATGTAGGTGTCAAGCAAGTATTCAGGCTTCTTCGTCTCATTGTCTCATTGCCCGTCCCTTCCTGCATTTCCCTCGCACTGTGGACTCAAAATGGCTTAAATTCAGTGTTGTGCACATACGGCGTCATTCGAAAATGGCACCGTAAATAACGACCGTAATTAACGGCGTTACCGTCACTAAACTCTGACGATTGACGGCGTAATTTACTCTTTTCACCGTCATTTTGACATAAATTACGCCGTCAGCGTCATTTACCATTGACGCCGTCAAGCGTCAGGTGCACAACACTGCTTAAATTACGGCCACTGCCCCATACCAAAACCAACAAACACCAGGGAACTTGATCCCGTGCAGACACGCAATGACTTGGAAAATCTTGGGGTGAGGGAAAACTGAAGGCTTTTTAGAACCCCTGAAGCTCCCTGACAAACACCCAACTGGGGGCAAGTCATGAGTTTTTTCTGGCACATGTCCCATCAGGTCGATACAAGGGGAATCTGGCATGGGTTTGCAGTCACCCACACTCGTGCATCCAAGCAAAGAAGCCCTTGCAAGCAAGGGGCTGCCTAGCCATCATCCACGTTGCATTCACACACCAAGTGGCCGTCACTGTGCTGCAACCAGGGCTGTTGCACTGCGCCGTACTTCCAAAATGACACCGTATATACGGTACGGTATACGCCGTATCGTAGCTTTTACTGTATAATACGGTATGAGCAAAAGTACGGTGCCAAACCGTACAGTTCGGTCCCACCGTACAGTACATTTTGACCGTAGGTAGGCCGTTTGGCTCCAGTTCTGGCCCAAAACATTTCTTTTCCTTTTGCATCAAGTATATATGAATAAAACACAAAATATTAACTTAGAATCAGGTACCGCGTCCGACTTTGAGTTTCCATGCAAGCCCCTGCTGGGCCCTTCCCCCGAGCTGATGCAGCCCCAAACCAGCCTCAGGGTCGTCCAGGGATGGATTGTGTGGCGTCAACACATGAGAGGAGCATGCGGGAGGTGAAAATGGGAGGTTTTGGGACGGAGAGGCCATTCTGAGGCCATTTTTGCACTGGCAGTGCCAGCTTGGCACCGTACCGTTCACCGTACCGTATCTTACCGTATATACGGTGCCAATTTTCAAACATACGGTAAAAAATGCTCTTACCGAACCGTACCGTATTACCGTACACCGTACCGTACACCGTACTGCAACAGCCCTGGCTGCAACACACCAAGTGGCCGTCACTGTGCTGCAACACACCAAGTGGCCGTCACTGTGCTGCAACGCACCAAGTGGCCATCACCGTGCTGCAACCATCCAATTTAAACTCCTCAATCAGAATGTCAGTCTGTGTACAGGACCGTCTGTGTTGCTATAACCCACATTTCTTGTTCCAACTTTGCGCCAAAGGTCGTATGTCGAGTGACGTGACCTTCAACAACTCGACATCAAGCCCGTCCACCGTTAAAAAGCAAGATGCGCTGCACCAGAACCTGACCATCCAGATCCAGGGTACGCTTGTCTGGCCTTCCTGGTTTAAACCAGTTTCCTTGTGGTTCGGTAACAAAAAGTGGCTTCTTGCTTAAAGGTCATAGCATCCAGTTCCAGCATGGCCTTCAAATAGCTAACATGCATTGCATGTTGTTATCATTGGCTTAGTCTATGATGAAGTACGGTGCGCACAACATTTACCAGCCAGTTCGTTTGTGATGACCATCTGTTGTGTTTCTACTCTGCACTTAGTGTGTGCACATAAAGCATCACAGCAGCAGTGTCACGCTACCCCACCAGTCATCATAAAGCCCCCCGCAACGTTTTGCCCACATCACTGTTACTCATGTGATCATGTGACTTTGTTTGGATGATGCATGTGAGACCAGAGGACAGTGGGGCTGAGCCTGCGGCAGGGAGCACCCCCCTGTCAAGGAAGAGCTCTTTGAGCCCCACCAAGAAACGGGCACAAACAAAGTGAGTGTGGTGGGTGCTACTGCACACGACCCTCCTGCCTCCATGTGTGCGAGTCCCTTTTAGCTTCAATGGTGTATGTGTGTGGGGGGGGGGTGCAGGGATTAAGGGTGGTGAAGGGTTGTCAGGTGCTGACACCCAAGCCATCCTTTCCTTTGCGCTCTTTATGGTTCTGATATGGTTCTGATATGGTTTTTGATGGTTCTGACATCAATCTTGGGTGTGTTTCTTCTTGAGGAGTGCCTTCCTTGCCTCATGTAGTTTTGGAGTAGATTTCTTTTGGGAGGTGCCTATCCTGTCTCATGCCTCTGCGCAGGAACAGCAGCAGGGCTGGCCAGGGCCATTAATACGTGTGTATTTGTCAGGCAATCTTGTAACAAACATTCCTATGTTGTGAAAAACACGACACATACAATTCATACACACCTCCTGTCCAACTTTCAAGTGTGTGCGTAAGTTTGCCCTGTGCGGTCGGAATAAAGGGCGCTACGGATTTTTGATGAAAGGAAACAATACTGACAATTATTCGAGCGCAATAGCCCTGTTGAAAATGTATTAAGGTCCTCGCATCCACATCCACATGCCAGTGAATGATCATGAAACAGTACCGACACTTTGGTCTGTGCGTTGCTGACTTGAATTACTGGCACCAAAGAGCATTTAAATTGCTGGCACTAAAGAGCATTTGAATTGCTGGCACCAAGGAGCATTTGCATTGCTGGCACCAAAAAGCACTTGAATTGCTGGCACTTAAGAGCTTTGAATTGCTGGCACTAAAGAGCATTTGAATTGCTGGCACCAAAGAGCATTTGAATCGCTGGCACCAAAGAGCACTTGAATTGCTGGCACTTAAGAGCATTTATATTGCTGGCTCCAAAGAGCACTTGAAGTGCTGGCACTTAAGAGCATTTGAATTGCTGGCTCCAAAGAGCAATTGAAGTGCTGGCACCAAAGAGCATTTGAATCGCTGGCACCAAAGAGCACTTGAATTGCTGGCACTTAAGAGCATTTATATTGCTGGCTCCAAAGAGCACTTGAAGTGCTGGCACCTAAGAGCATTTATATTGCTGGTTCCAAAGAGCACTTGGAAGTGCTGGCACCAAAGAGCGTGTTGGTAGCTACATGGTAGACCACAGCTTCCATTGACGTCAAGTGATCCAGCATGAAGACAGTGTTAAAAAGGCGTGCAACATCAAAGGCGCCATGTATAGCATATAAGGGGCAATGACATTCTTTTTTGTTCGCGTTGTGTGGAGCAGTAATGAGTTAGGGGGATTTATTACCCGGACTTAAGGAAATAGTATAATGAAGAAACAACAGAACAACATGAGAAGCAGCAGTGATGTATTTGTTGCCTGACGCAAACCACTTGGGCTAGTAGCAGGTTGCTGATCGTTGTTTGCCTGTGTCACGTCACCAAGCAGGATGTGTGTGTTGCGTATAGCTTTCTTCTAAAATCTCTTGAAACTACTTCTAACTACGCAGGGTGCGGGGAGGCAACTCAGCCCTCCAAACGCCAACACCAAAACAGAGTGGATTGTCTCCGTTGCGCAGAGGAATGTCCGTTAGGGACCCACCACAGGTACGACAGCCTTTTGACACGTACGGCGGGTGAAGTAAGCACCATCAATGTACTTAGAGTACAACTTGCATAACATGCTTTCTGTAAAGCGTGTGTACTTCACTGTAGCATGTTTGGCCATATCTGCACGAGAGGCACAGCAGACTTATATGAGCGTCTCCTCAGTCGCGCATGTGAGAAAGTTGCGAGGAGAGGAATGCCAGAAGGGAACCAGCTTAAACAGCCACAGGTACGCTAGCCACGTGCAGGGGTTGTTTTGGGTGGAGCATTAGCACTCTGTATTAAGCATTTCCTTTCGGGCAATATACTTACGTAACCACACGCTTGCTTGAAAGTATGTTGGCCAAGCATGGAACGTACATCAGCTTTGCATGATTTTGAAAGGCACACCAGCCATGAATGTTACCTCATGGCCACGCACGCACGTGAGAAGTTAGCAGGAAGATGTAGCTGGTGGTCCTAAGTCGTGTTTGGTCAAAGTAATACCATATTGGTAGGAGGTATCAGCGTGCCTCTGCTGTCATAATAGTGTGAAGTGATCTGTATCCTGCGTGCCCTTATTCATATATACTCAGCGTCATTCATATATACTCATTCATATACTCAGCATATATTCTCATTCATATATACTCATTCATATATACTCAGCATCATTCATACATTCTCAGCATCTTCCTTGAGTGTGTTCAAGCCTTGCTTCAGCTGTTTGGTCCATTTTTAATTAAATAAGCAAGGATGTGCTAAGTGAAAAGGCTGACGTTCTTTAATTGCTTCTTCTGACGCATCACATAGCCGTCATTGGGTGTGCTCATAAAAACAGCACTGTGTTCTTATATGCTGTAAGCCGCCTGCTATTCTGCAAATATACCCACTGGTAAATGCTAATATAGCCACTGGTAAATGCCCTTAATGCTAGTATACCCATAAATGCTATTGGGTAACATGCCCATATATGCTAATATATCCACTGGTAAATATGCCCATAGTATACCCACTGGTAAATGCCCATAATATGCCCACTGGTAAATGCTGGATTGGCTGATACTGGATTGGATTGGCTGATACTGCTGATACTGGATTGGCTGACCCTATGCGCACGGCACACACACATGTACTGGATTGGATTGGCTGGTACTGCTGATACTGGATTGGCTGACCCTAGGCACATGGCACACATGTTCTCTTTGCAGAACTTGCTGAAAGCTGTCAGATCAGCAATGAAGGACACACAGGAGGGTCAGATGTCTATTGATGCCGCCACTGCCCGGGCTGAAGCCTCTGCTGCTGCAAGCCGGGCGTGGGAGGAGCTGCTAGATAACAATGGAGGGTGAGGCCAGTTTTGCGCGTAGCTGATGATGATGATGATGATGATGATGATGATGATGTGTGTGTGTGCATGTGTGTATGTGTGCTGGATGCTGCAACGCTGCTGGATGGCAATAAACAGTGAGGCCGGTTGTGTGCGTTAATGATGTGTGTCACTGTGTGTGCATGTGTGCATGTGTGTGCGTGCATGCTTGGGTACAACATGGTTTCAAATCTCTTAATTTGTTACTTTGGTGCGGCTGTTTAAGTATTGTATTGAACAGCCAGTTTGAACATTAATTTCTGAACACTTTCTTAAGGTCCGTACTACCTAAACGTGTAAGGCCCTTAGGCAGTGTTGCATGAGCTTAACGATTTCACGGTTCAAAGTACGGACACAAATCCACAGCTGCTTGTGTCAATGGTGCTTTTAATGATAATATAAGAGTGTGAGGAAATTGATGCTTCCACTGAAGCAGTTTTGCCCAATCGCTCTGAACATGCCACCTTTTATGATGTGTCAAATCCTTAATGAATGCAAATGTTTCCTTCTTGTGGACTCTATCAGGAAACGTGAAGTCAAAGACAAAGATTGGGCAAGGGCAGCACCTTACTCACTATATGAATGATTATCTTGTGTACCCTCTCAGGGACCCTTAAGGTAAAGAGTGGGCTAGGGCAGCTCCCTCTGTTACTGAAGGAATCATCCTCTTTGTGTGTACTCTGTCAGGGACTCTGAAGTCAAAGACAAAAAAGAGTGGGCAAGGGAGGTTCAGATTGTTTCTCACTGAATGAATCATCTTTTTCTTGTGTGTACACATCCAGGGACTCTGAAGTCAAAGACACTGCGGTGGACAAGCTGGGCAATTTACCCAAAAACCTGAGGCTTGTTGAGGCCATCATGCTGCACAAGCACGAGGCCCCTCGCCCCAAGGGCTGGCTGATGGCAGTTGTCGAGGCTGTGTACAAGGAGGGTGAGTGTAGGCAGGATACGGCTGGTTTATAGGGGAAACACTTGTATAGGACGCAGGTGTATATACCTGTGGGCTGCGCAGGTGTATACACGTACAGAAGAGTGGGTTCATGGATATGGCTGGTGGCAATTTGTTAAAGTTGTGCAAGAGGAGGAGGTTGGGTGCAGGTATGGCTGATTTGTAGGGGCAACATCTCCCCCAAAAGAGTGGGGCAGTGTTGTATCGCCGGTGCAAGGAAGGCGGGGGGAAAGAACCTGTGGCGGTTCTGTAGGAAAACTTGTTAAAAAATAAAAGGGGTAAGCATGACTCAAGGGTGGCTACGGTTGCTGGCAGTGGCTTAGGCCTTGGAAAAATTGGGTGCTGGGTTAAGTGAGGCAAAGAAAACGTGGGTGATCTAGCAAGTAAAGCAACCAAAGAGGGATCCAGCTGGGGGCAAGTGGCTGCTGGCTTTTATTGGATGCTGTGTGCACAGGAAGGCAATGCAGTGAGCTGAGTCAGTTAAGTCGGTTAAGAGCTGGCTGGGGCTGGGCTGGGGACGCTGGGGGGGGCGACTTCGGCTGCAGCTCCCTTTCTCACGTACTTATTTCCCATCTTAAAACTAAGCTGCCAACTATCTAAGGCACAAGCATAAAAAGGATGGTTTGCACAGCGCAAGCTGTGCTAAGAGAGTACTAACTAACGTTCGGTTGTACTCGCCTCCAAGAACTAGAGTACTTCTGCGAGTACTCAGCAGTTTGCTTAAAAAGAGTCAGATGTTGATGCAGTGGAGGCCTGGCTGGAGGTGAGTAAAGTAAAAGGGCATACAACTGTATAGAAAATGGTGCTTGGCATGCAACGGAGCAGAAAGAAAAGGTTGCAAGTGAGGAGGCTTGTATGTGTAGGATTTTGTTGTCGTCACAGGTGTGCAAGTTAGGCCATGAGGCTCTTCTGGCTATATCACGTTTCTTTCAATTACACACACACAACACACACACACACACATACACACACACACAACACAAGCATGCACACACACGCATACACACACTCTCGCACACAAAGTGCCCTGTTAATATGAGCTCCGGCAAAAGGGCGCACCATAACTCAATCCCATGGCCACAACTTATGGTTCACGCACGACACCCACACCACCTCACGCCACACAGGAGAGTTGTTGCTGCGGAAGCAGGGGCGCGTAGAGGTCCTACGAAAGCACAGTGTGCCTGATATTGTGTTTGTCTACTTTATGAATAAGTACGGACAGCGCAAGGTGGCCAGCAAGTACGTGGGCTCCTTGGTGAATTCGCTTATGCTTCACCGCACCCAAGATCAGCGCTTAGGTGAGGTGGATGTGGCAGTTGTGTGATATCGTCGTGAGGGAGGGATGTGGGCAAGATACATTAATGGGTGTGGGACGTGAATGGGGAGAATTTGTGAAATTTTGTGACAGATTATCACTTAACCTTCATCCTGGACCTCGTCTAGTGATTTGTTTTGTTTTGTTGCCTGTGATGAACTCAGTCACACTATTGGTTCCAACAGTTGAATCATTAAGGTTTCTGCTTAATACTGTGCAAAGATAGTCCTGTGGATGTGTATTGATGCACACTATGTGTTTTGATGCAAACTACACAACCAGCTCACGGAAACGCGTGTGAAGAGACGCAAAATGTTGGTTCACACGAAGCAAAGGTTGTAATGCTGGGGTTGGTAGCCATTAAGCAGGTCAGCAGGTGCATATAAGTGTCAGGGTTTGTTAGGTATGGCAACTGGTCTAATATGTTATAAGATAGGTGCTGTAACATGCTGTATTATGTGAAGCATTCACGCTTGGCTTATGTGGCTGTGCTATGTGACTGTGTTATGTGAAGCACTCACACTTGGCTTATGTGACTGTGTTATGTGAAGCATTCACACTTGGCTTATGTGACTGTGTAACTGTGTTATGTGAAGCATTCACACATGGCTTTTTTGACTGTGTTATGTAAAGCATTTATGCTTGGCTTATGTGACTGTGTAACTGTGTTATGTGAAGCATACACACTTTGCTTATGTGACTGTGTAGCTTTTTTATGTGAAGCAATCACACTTTGCTTATGTGACTGTGTTTGTGAAGCATTCACACTTGGCTTTTTAGACTGTGTTATGTAAAGCACTCACACTTGGCTTATGTGACTGTGTAGCTGTTTTATGTGAAGCATACACACTTTGCTTGCAGGCATTGATGAGCGTGTCTTGCTAGCTCATGCTTCGCTGAAATTGCTAACCGGCTGTGCTCATTTCCAACTCTGCACGCGCACGGTGCAGAGAACTTTGCCAGGTTTTTGTCAGAGGAGTGGGACCTCACCATTTTCGTGGACTTTTTGACTGCTCAATCCCTTTTGATGCAGGTAAGCTGTGTACCTATGCAGAGGGGAATACATGCTCTGAAAGTGCACTGTACCGTGACATACACACTAAACGTTCAGAGAGAGAGAGAGAGAGAGAGAGAGAGAGAGAGAGAGAGAGAGAGAGAGAGAGAGAGAGAGAGAGAGAGAGAGAGAGAACCTGCAACATAGGATAAATAGAAAAAAAGACCTCATCAAGCTAGTGCATTCACACAAACACGCACATACTCACACACGCATGCACGTCTACACTGGATCATGCCTACTTGAGTGCTTTCGTCCATGCACGTCTACACTGGATCATGCATGCACTAAATCGTCCATACACGTCTACACTGGATCATGCATGCACTGGATCGTCCATGCACGTCTACAGTGGATCATGCATGCACTGGATCGTCCATGCACGTCTACACTGGATCATGCCTACTTGAGTGCTTTCGTCCATGTGGGCATGCCTTGAGCACGCTTGTTTGAACTCTCCTATTTTATGCCGTGCACGAACATATGTATATACCACCCACACATCCATGTCATCATCCACCCTTATCAAATGCTCTCACTTCACACAGCCTGTGCTCATCATGTGTGTAGACACACACGCGCGCGCACACACACACGCACACACACGCACACACACACACACACACACACACACACACACACACACACACACACACACACACACACACACACAGACACACACACACACACACTCACACACACACTCACAGACACACATGTTTGATGTAAGCACATACAAAACTGTTGCTCACATATGTTCCATATGTTCTGTGTTCTACTTTGTGCGCAGCCTGCACGCATCATGTGTGCTGAGTACCCCAAGGAGCCTGGCAAAGAGGAGGGTTACGTTTGGACCTGCTACCATAAGTAAGAGAATGGCTTTCTCATAGTAGTTAGTTGTGGCGTAGCGAGCCTTTGTTGGTGCGTTGTGGGGACCTGCAGCCACAAGAGAGAATGGCTCGTTCACTACGGTTTGTAAAGGTGTACTGTGTCCCAGCCGCTAGCCTTTGTTTTTTCGACGTATGAGTCTGTTTGTGTGTCAAGATTACTGTTCAAACTTTGCATGGCTGTCCTTGTGAGTGACTTCTTGTTGCTGTGAGCAGATCAAAAAGCTGTCTCACAACGAGAAAATGGCTTACAGTGTACCATGGCTGAGTGTGAGCCTGGAGCCGCTAATAGGAAGCACCCACACTTCAAGCGAGCATGCTTCAAAGAGAATGTAGCAACTCTTTCACACTAGCAAAGAATGCTGCAGGCAGGCATGCCATACAAACGGCACAGCACGTCAATTATGACAACTTGTGAGTTCATGCTAGGGGAATGTTGCCAGCGAGCATGCGTTGCTCACAACATGACGTGTCAACTTTTGCGTCTGCTTCTACTCAAATGTTTTGGTGCAAAGTCACCTCAGAGTAAACATGTAATGGCCTTAAGCTGTGCATTAGGCAAGACAAGCATTCTGAAGCAGCTGCACCTCTACACATGGACACAAGTGTATGCATCCCTCATGCTATATGCGCATTATTGCCTGTGCACACACAATTTGCATTCTGACACACATTGAAAAGCACACAAACACACACAAGAAAAGCTTACACATTGACTTGCACACACACGCAAACAAATTATTATACAGGTGTATGTACGTAGCAGACGCACACACACACAAAAAAAACCTTACGCATTGACTTGCACACACACGCAAACAAATTATTATACAGGTGTATGTACGTAGCAGACACACACACACACACACACACACACACACACACACACACACAAACCTTACGCATTGACTTGCACACACACACACACACACACACACACACACACACATACACATTATAATACAGGTGTATGTACGTAGCAGACACAGTCATCGGCACGTGTGCCCCGGAGGTCAGGGAGCGCTTCCAGCTGCTGTGCTTTGAGCAGTGTGAGGAAGTGAGTGGGTTCTTCCTTAATTTGAACTTAAGACTTGTACTGAAGACTGAATTGCAGGGTGTGGTGGTGCCTTGGTGTGCAAGTGAAAAAAGGCGTGCCTTGCATGTTTTGATTTGAACCCAAAACCCGTATTGGAGGCTTGGTGCAAATTTGAAATCATTGCTGAAGATAGGTGTGTAGGTTGCATCTGGATAACATGTTTAAACCATACTTAAACCCCTCTTCACCTGCTCAGTGAAAGGCTCGCAAATTATGCACGAGTAAAGAAAGCAGAGGAAGTCACTTTCTCACTGTCTGTACTCTCGCATGCAAGGTCGCAACAGCCTCACTGGAGAACCATGCCTTTCCTTAACTGGAAAGGGTACTGGAAAGTACCGACCCTTGCATACCTTCTCGCATGTCCACATGTAGATGCCCTACTACACGGCACGCAAAAGGACAAACAGACACGGGTAGTGCAGGGCATGCTGGCAAGTGTCACGCCACTGTGTCTTCTCTATAAATTGCACACGCACACACACACACGCACACACACACACATACACACACAATTACAAATGCTGTGTAGGTGGATGGAGCCACCGTGGAGCGTGCACGCAAGGAGAAGCAGGTCGGCCCCAATGAGGCCTTCCCAGATCGCCTGTACAGGATCCCTCGCTACCTGTAAGTGCGCTCCTCTTCATGGCTATCACACACACACACACACACACACACACACACACACACACACACACACACACACACACACACACACACACACACACACACACACACATGGCTCTCACACACGGCGGCACCAGCCATATATGCCTTATTGTTTTTTCAGGAGCAGATGGATATTGTTTTGCATCATTCTTGTGTTTGCTGCCTTGCTGCATGCCTGCCATCTTACTGCCCCCCTCACGTGACCATTTTTGCAAGCACTAGCTTGCTGTGCGTTTGTGTGTCCAGATAGTGTGGATACAAGTGACCTTTCCGCTGCAATTTTTCTTTACGTCCCTGCTGCACGCCTGGCTGCCAACGTTCTTTCCCCCCTCTGTGAAGGTCTTTGTTTGAAAGACTGGCTACTGGCATGTTATCGTTCTTTGCAGATTTCTGAGGCTCCTATGCACGGAGCTGCAGCGCATTAACTGCTTTATTGCAAGCTTGGCTGAAGAGAAGTTTGCGCGCTTGGACAACCAGAAGAATGGACAGGTGCGCTACTGGTGTAGGAGTGTGTGCGTGTGTGTGTTTGTGTAGTTGTGTGTGTGTGCGTGTGTGTGTAGTTGTGTGTGCGTGTATATGTTTGATTCGCCTTATTAATAGGGTTGGCTGTAATTCTAAACAGGTGCTGGATGTGAATTACAAATGTATGTGTTAAACAAGTAAATAATGCTATGGGTGTGTGTGTGTGTGTTGGTTGTTCATGTTTGTCATGATTTGCCTGGGATGTGCAAACAATGAAGGAATGGCAGACACTTTGTAAGCTGGATCTGGGCTATTTGTAATACCTCTACAAACCCATGGTCCAATGTAGCTCAAAGAATCCATGAGCACTCCCTCTGAAATGCTCATGTTTTACCATGATGTTTCTGCCCAGAGCTTTACCACGATGCTTACCATGATGTTTTTACCATGATGACGTTTCACTGCCCAGGAGGCTGTACTGGGTGTGTTTCCCTTTCTGTGCCAGTCAGCCGTTTTAACAAACCTACAATGTCCAAAGAGACACCCTTGCTTACCACCCCGTCCTCTCAGCCATTAATAACTGTTTATTGTACAATACTCTCCCTTATTTTCCTTACTAAAGGCAGCTCCTCCCTTTCCTATTTGAACCAAATGCCCATTTTCCATGGTTTTACGCAACTGCACTATGCCGCCCCTCATTTTCTGCTTTACTCGTTAATAGAAGTCAGGCATTATCATACTAGTAAAACTGCCCAGATGTCTGCAGAGGCCTAGCTGCCCGCTGCAATGTGTACTCAATGTGTGCAGTGTGTACTCAATATGTGCAGTGTGTACTCAATGTGTGCAACGTGTACTCAATGTGTGCAGTGTGTACTCAATGTGTGCAGTGTGCACTCAATGTGTGCAGTGTGTACTCAATGTGTGCAATGTGTGAGATGTGTGCAATGTGTGTAATGTGCCCCTACTGCACTAAGCTGCCCCTGTTTCAAGCCTCCAAAAAAAGCATTTGAATTAAAACAGCTACCTAGATGTATATGCAGGCCTCCCTGTGTGCTGCCACATGTACTAACAGCCCCTACTGCAATAAGACACTATCCCTTTAAGCCTCAAGTTTATCGTTTAGTAAAGTATCAGTGACTAAACCTGTTGGTGTGTGTGTGGAAGCCTCCTTGTCTACTGCCATGTGTTCTCACCCCCAGCAACCCACTACTGTCATGTGTTCTCACCCCCAGCAACCCACTACTGCCACACTACTGTTCTCACCCCCAGCAACCCAGTTGATGCAACCGCTTCCTTTTCTTCTTCTTCAGCTTCCTTTTCTTCCTTTTCTTCTTCTTCAGCTTCTTTCCCCCCTCCTCACAGCACATACAGTACCCCCCTTCTGAACTATTACAACTGCTCAGGTGTCTGTGGAAGCCTCGCTGCCCACATACATGGCCCAAATGCTCCCCCCAGACTTCCCTCCAGATGACATTGCTAGTGCGCAGCAGGCGCTGGTGGAGTTTGCCGCAGCCTTTGAACTCGACGTGCCTATTTCCAAAGTACAGGTGCGCACGCTTGTCATTACACATATGCCTGTGTCTGTGTGTGCAGATCATACACAGCAGACACTGGTGCGGTTTTTCTTTGGCTGCCCCCTTTGCGTACAACGTTCCTTATTGCCAAAGTAGAAGTGCGTGCTTTGCGTGAGTCTGTGTCTTTGTCGGCAGCCAGCAGCTGGCCTTGCCACGATTGCTACTGATGTTGAGAAGTTTGCATGCTTTGTAAAGAGCTTACTGCATGAATTTTAGGGAATGTGGGGGAAAACGGTGCATCCTTACTCCTTAGGCTTCGGTTGTTGTGGGGGGGGAGTGAATTCAATGCTAGATTGGCACGCACAGGACCACACTTACGGATGTATGTGTGTTTACAATATGATGCTGTGTGTTCTGAAAACGATGTATGGAACCTTGACCCGTCGCAGGTGCCGGCATCAGTCTCTGCAATGCTGCACAGTATCTGCAATGCTATACACAGTCTCTGCAATGCTGCACAGTCTCTGCAATGCTACACAGCCTCTGCAATGCTGCACAGTCTCTGCAATGCTGCACAGTCTCTGCAATGCTGAACAGTCTCTGCAATGCTATACACAGTGCTGCTTTTGCCATTCATCCAAAGTTCATATAAACTTTATGAATGGTGTGAATCACCAATTGCTGTGACGTGTCGACATGTTAATTGCTGTGGATTATTGAAACGTTTATACACCCGCAGGCGGAGAGCGTTAGCACTATTGCAGAGAAGTCCTTTATCATAGCAACCGTCCACAACATTCCCATCAGACAGTAAGTGTGTGTGTTTGTATATATTGTGCATGTGTGTTATTGTGCCGTTCATCCGCCGCCATCCACAACGTACCCATCTGACAGCAAGTGTGTGTGTGTTTGTGTGTCTGTGAGTAGTTTGTCCTTGGTTGCATCGTGAGTGTTTTACGTTTGCTTGACATTTCGTGTACTTGTAAGTGTTTGACATTGGTAGGGTCTATGGAGGAAGCTGTGCAACTTGGGCACTGGGCATTATATAGTGCCAAACAATGAGTAGCGCCTATCAGTTAAACAGTGTTGACCAGTTCGTAGTGTCAACTGATCACGACCAATGAACTTGCGAGCGACATAGTTTAAGATTTTTGGCTTTTTTTGATTTGTTTACCATTGTGCAGCGCCTTATATATATTAATTACACAGTGCTGACCACTTAACGTTTGTGTCAATTGCTTACCACGAATGAACCTGAAGTTATCCTCGTGCTTTGATGAAGTCAAACAAGCAATTGAGCCCTGTTTGGATTACCCCTTTTTATGAACAGTCTGAAATGTACATTTTACATAGCCGAGAAAAACGCTTAAAAGAGTGGCTGCTCGTGATGTGTGTTTTACATAGCCGTGTGATCATTTGCTTGCTCTAGACTGTACCTGGATGCATGCAGCGGTCAGCAAAGTACTTTAACGTATGACCTCACGTCAAGCTGACTGTCGGGCTCTATCCGAACTCATTGCTCTACGAAAAGTTACCACCTGCCCTTTGATAGGCACCTGAAGCTGGCAATCAGATTCTATTTAAACACAGTAGTGCAACGTGCCATACGCTCCTTCTTGTCCTTTGACAGGCACGTGAAGCTGAGCTTGCTGCAACCAGCACCAGCTAGTCAGGAGCAGGACGACCACGAGGTGAGACCTACAAGAAATTGCAAGGCCACGGTTGGACAAGAATAATTCTCTAAGCATGCTCAAAAATTGTTAAGCCCCCAGCTCTTTTTAATGAGTCGTGTTTGTGATGTGCGTGTGCATAAAGAGGAGGCTCCTCTCGTCAGCCATGCTCCTTTTGTTAAGTTGCCCTGCCAACACAACAAGCCATAGTAGCTATCACCAAGATCACACCTTCCCTTTTGAATTTCATGTGCAGGATGATTGAATGGATGTTATAAATATCATCATGAATTATAGATATTCTCATGTAAAGCAGGAAAATCCGCCGACAAATTGGCAACTGCATATCATTGCATTACTGCATGGCTTCTAACACTCTACCACTCTTTTGAGCATAAAATTCCTCCCACTAAAAGGGGTGGCGCAGCCACACTCAGCTTCCCATCCCCCAGAAAACGTGCCAGCAGCTCGAATCTGGCGCCCCTACCTTCACCCCATCCCCTACATTGATACGACAACAATTGTGCTTCTCATAATTATATGTTTATGTCGATGTAATCTAGTTAAGTGGTGCAGTGCTCATGCACTCACACATCCTCACAGCATCAAAACGACATTAGAAGCGTCGTGCTTTGCATCTTAATATCTTAATCCTTGCGCTCATGCACTCAAACATAGCCTCACTGCGGCAAAACAACAGTGAAAGCGTCGTGCTTTGCATCTTAATCCTTGCGCTCTTGCACTCAAACATAGCCTCACTGCGTCAAAACAACAGTGAAAGCGTCGTGCTTTGCATCTTAATCCTTGCGCTCATGCACTTAAACATAGCCTCACTGTGACAAAACAACAGTGAAAGCGTCGTGCTTTGCATCTTAATCCTTGCGCTCTTGCACTCAAACATATCGTCACTGCGTCAAAACAACAGTGAAAGCGTCGTGCTTTGCATCCCTTGTGTTCATGCAGGTGTACTCCACGTACCTGAAAGGAGTAGTGCAGCGCCACTCACACATCCTCATGCCCCACTTGCACAAATGGCTGGTGGAAGACAGTGGGGATGTGCTGCTTAAGGACCAGGTGTGTGTGGGTATGGGTGCGTAATTGTATGAGGGTGAAGGTGTGGGTGTGGGTGTAGTATGGGTGATAGCTGGGTGTGGGTGTGGGTGTGGGTGTGGGTGTGTAGGCGTAGACGTAGGTTTTATTGTGTTTGGCGTGTACTCGAGTAGGAGTATGTGTGAGCAGGAGTATGTGTGTCTGTGGGGCTGCGGACTCAGCTAAGCTAGAATGTATCTGTCTGCCTAAACTTGTTCGGGTGAGCAGCAATGTTGTGATAGCTTGTATAGGGAGGAGAGGCACCTAACTAGCGTTTCCTTGAATGTTTTATGGTATTGAACAAGTGTACGTGCGCTGGTGCTCAAAGCTAACTTCCTGCACTGCATTCATTGATTTCTGCAGGCAACTGCAGTACACAATGAGAGCAGGGGTGACGCAAAATTCAAAGCCTACCTGCACCTCCTGGCAGGAGTCATCAACATGAAGGTGACTTTTTTGGTTTCGAAGTCTTCAGCTTTGTTGTTGTGCTTCTGTGTGAAGCAGGTTAATACAGTTGAATTTTGCTATCATACAACCGACCCACATATCATCATTCTTGTCGTTCGTCATTGCAGCGGCTTGTAACCAAAACTGACTTCTGCATGTCTACATCCTTGCAGCCAAGCTATATGACTGATCATAGTTATAACATTAATAAGAGTCATTTTTATAGGAGTTATAACATATATAGGAATT
>Ga0307968_1000312_pt1 | contig 33062 bp, 31 predicted proteins | sample OrgLakmetagen650_FD_201834 | JGI IMG/M metagenome (GOLD analysis project Ga0307968, IMG submission 201834) | Saline water microbial communities from Organic Lake, Antarctica - #650 | ecosystem: Environmental > Aquatic > Non-marine Saline and Alkaline > Saline | place: Antarctica: Organic Lake...
ATGAGACGAGTCTTCAGTGAGTCAAAGTGCTCAATCACAGGGGCCTTCGATTTGTCCACCTCATGCTCGATGAATGCCTTGCACTTGTTCATAAACTCTGTTTTGTCCATGTCGATAATTGTAATTATTATTTTTTCCTCCCGCTCTCCCTTTTAGCATTATTCAACTATCCTTGCAAAACAAGGGAGCAGGTGCTGAAGTGGACTCAAGGCGCGTTACCGATTGTCTAAGAATCTCAAGGTTTGTCGTAATAAACTAGGATCGTTAAGCAATAGAAAAACATCGCTAAGAAAAGAAAAAAAGAAAAGACTCCGTTGGTAGTGATGACACAGCCAGCATGATTAAGGGAGGGGGTTGCTTAGGTGCCCGCACCAGGCAGCCCCCCACCGCGCAAACAATCATTAAAACAATGATTAAAAAAATTAAAAAGAAATTAATGTGGGTCAGGGGGGTTGTTTGCGTAGCACCCGGACCCAATCCTTGACTGTTGTTGCTTGTGTTATATTGCAGTGCATACCTTGTTTTTATGAGTGCAGATGCATGTCTGATGGAGTGTTCATTCAGTTTGTGTGTCAATTTTTTAATCTTATGGTAATCCAGAATAAGGTCTGCCAGAGGTTTGTCTGTGTAGTCTTTGTAGATAGTCTCCATAGCTCCAACGAGGATCATGTGAAGCTTGACTTCCCTATATCCTTGTCTGTTTAGGTTGGCAATAAGCATGCTGTGCTGTGGTTTTGCTTTTTGATGTCGGGGATCAGGCCTAGTGTCTTCACAGAGTTCAAACTCAATCAGGTGAACCTCCCACTTTGTCTGCTGGTCATCTGAAGCTTGACTTCCCAATCGCTCTTGGAATTTGCTGATCATTGCCAAATGGAACACCTGGAGCAGAAACTAGCTGAAAGAGTTATTCAAAGAAATCCCAAAAGACAGTGGGAAATCAATAGCATACACATAATCCCTACCCCTCTGCACTCAGCACTAAAATGAATTCAGCCAAAATAAAGTAGAAAAGCTATCCATAGATCACCTTCGCCAAACCCCACAAGGCCCCCAATATATAACGAGTACCCTGGACCATCCTCAAAGCTCTGACAAAGTGACCCAAAACGAAGCCAGTCCAAATACGATCCGTAAAGTACAACATTGGCGGGACAGGACCTACACTGATGTATGGCAGCCTCAGAAAACATAAAGAAGGGCAAGACACCGGATCAGGTGTATACCACCCTTGCTTAAACGTATCCCATTACGTGCACCCAAGCAAGAGGCATGGGTACAACCAATACCATGTCACGTGCGGAACTAGTAGCTAAAGCAGCTGCTATCATTCACGGCTACTCCCATATATCCACAGGCAGCCTAACTTTGGTACATCAAATTTAAAAGCAGCTCTCACATCTGAACCTCCGCCGCCATCACACCCAAATGGCGATGTCAATCTATTGCCAAAACAATTTGCCAAACACCATCGCCCATTCATTTCCACTAAATCAAGCCTCCTCACGGCGGCATTATTGGCAATGAACTTGCCGATGCTCTTGCTAGAAAACACACAGTCTACTTTGATGTTGCTGACACATCATCAAAACAGCTGGCCCTAAGGAAAAATCCCTTCTCTAGCATTATTGGCTTGTAGAACAAGGTATAACCGATCATCAATTTATACGAACAAAAACCCACCAAAACACGGCTCAGTCACCTATCCCAAGGCTCTGGTACTTTCCAAACTACTTCGATGTCCTGCAACCATACATGCACCCTCTCCATAAATTTGGAAATTACAAGAATACTGTAGCAAACTACTTTAAGTAATGCCAGATTTTTATGAAGACAGCATTGCTAACGGAGCCGCTAGCAACACTAAAAAAAATCTAAAAACATCTAACATTCCCGTGAAAACCAAGTGCATCATCATAGATACAGAACAGAAGCCTTATACAACCAACAATTGTGCAATACGGTTTAAGCACCTGATTGGCCTAACTTGCCCCCTCGGCCCTACTAGGCAGTGCCCTACACGATCTCTCTGGGTGTCAACACGAACAAATAAGGAATCGTTGAAAAGCATGACTTAGCATGCAGCATGATCATAAGAGCCTTTAGCAAAACAGGCTCCCTAGGATCCTGCTTTGTCTCCGTGGACTAGGCAGCAGCCAGCAAACGGCTGGCTGTGCAAAATCTTCAGATTCCTGATACAACTGAAACTAGGATTGTACCAAAGTGGATCTTTTCACCTCGCTTTTCAGACAAAAAAAATTACCTCCAGCCATTCAGAAGCTGTACTGGTTGCTCCTATTTGCACAAAGAATACTAACAATGGAGGGGGGTGGGTTCTTCGGAGTGGCAGGGGCCAACTGAGGGAGACTGGGAGCGCCTCAGCAGCGCCTCCCGCTATCAGCAGATCGACCTTCCCCAGACAGCACCCACCCAAAGTGCTCAGCATATTTTAACGTGACATCCACCTCATTGAGATCAAGTACTGTAGAACACACAGACCTCAGAACCAGTTGAGCACCGCGTAGAACAGCACAAAAGTCTCTACACCGTAGGCCTAATTCAAGGAGCCTCCACTACCCTCCACAATATCCTATTGGGAGTGGGCGGCACCATCCACAACACTCACACAAAATAACCTCTCCAATAAGGCTTGTTTCTTTCACCCTCAGAGGGTTAAGAAACCTGCCTCCAAGCTCCTCTGAATGTTTGCAACACTCTGGACCCCCATTGAACTGTTCAGATCATCACCATCACTGCATAGCTAATTTACGAGTTAGCACATCAACTAATTACTGGTTGTATTTTAGGACAAAAAAAGGCCGCCAAGTAAGGTGGAAATAATCCAGCAGAGGACTGAGTTCTTTGCATCGCCATGGTCCCTAATGGTTTTACGCCCAAAAGATTTCTTGACAGCAAACACCTAGCAGTCTGAGGTATGTGTCAACTCCAGGCCTGTTTGCCTCCCCTTTTCTTTGATGGCACACAGCTCCCCTACACAGACACCTTCAAATACCTCGGGTAGGGTGTGACACAGACAGATCAATCTAAGCTTTGCGGCGTACAACTTTGCAACGATTTATGGCTGCTTCTAGTTTCAGAGTCAATTTTTCGAGAGTCATGACCTTGCCAACAGATTACACACTCACATCTGGCTTCTCAAAACTTACGCAATTCCTGCTCCTGGCGTGTATGCACGTCAGATATGGGCTACTTCTTTCTTTCGACAAGGCAGAGAGATGGATAATCCCATACAGAAATGGCTTCTGACAGTGCTGAAAAGGATTATTGGAGTCAGAGACACCATGTAACATGCATAAGTGAAGTATAATTTACTTATCGCTCAATCATCCGGTTAACCATTTTGGGCCACTACGCTACATTTGGTATTGAAGCCGAGGTTCTCGGTTCGAGTCCTCAGGCCCGCAAAAACGTTGTTTTTGCGCACGCTTTACACTTCGCCGCATAACCTCCTAGTGGACTCCGTCTAAAATCGAAAGCCTCTATCATGTAAAAACCGTACAGGTTTAGGCAGTTGTGATATGCTTACGAGGACGCAAGCACTTGAGGGTGGGGCGAATGTAACATGCATAAGTAAAGTACGATTGACTTATCGCTCAATCATCCGGTTAACCATTTTGGGCCACTACGCTACACACCACTCCTTCATGGTGTGTTATGTGAAAGTGTGTGGCCTGGAGCCCTGCAGTTCAACTGGTTTCGTGCTGCAATGTGTTTGTACAATTTTCCTTACTAACTACCAATACAACAGCTCCACGATGAGGAGGGTTTTGCAAGCTAACATGCGGTTGACTCGCTCAGAGCTCCAGGTCTCCTGACTGCTGGTCTTCGCATATTCTTTCTGCCATGGAAGGCTTGACATAATTATACATGCTCAAACAGAAGTTGTTGAACTGTGAGCATATTGATCTCAGTCGGTTTGTCGTGGACCTCAGGGACAGGCATTTAGGGTTCTGGGCACCTTTTTCTGATAGGCATCCTAGAGAGCGCAACAGCAAAGCGCTTACTTATCACTAGTGGTGCGCACTGCCTGAACGAAGAGCTATGATTACCCATTTTCCTATAGGCTTTACAGGTACATGCTTCTTGACCTTCCTCGAGATGTCATTCGCAGTGTAGCTCGTTTCAGACTTTATTTGTGTTCGCATCCTTTGCCTTAAAGCAGCAACTTGGAATTCCATCTCTCCCCTACTCGTGACATGTGTGATGCAGATGATATCCAAGATGAGCAGCATGTTCTTTTCTTCTGCGTTATTTCCTCGTGATTTCTCTCCGCAGGAATCATGCATCTCTGTTTCTCCCAATGAACTGTGGCTCTCTGTAGTTCTTGAAATGTGGCCACCCATTATTTCAAACTTGAACATTGAATAAGAAGTCTAGAGGCCAAACGGGGATAGGATACAGTGTCACAATGAGCCAAAAATGTAAGGTAAACTAATCACATAGGAGAAAGAGGGTCAAGGTCCAAATCCTAAGCTCTGTACATCCAGCGCCAAAGCCTGCGGGTGATTTCTTTCTCGTAAAGCTTGGACGGCGGTAAGGACCTGCAATGCAAGTAGAAATAGTGCAGAAAACAACAAACACACATCATCAGCGCAAGTGGCATGGTGGGAAGTCAGGCTAGTGCGCATATGGGACCTCAAAATTCCAGCATACCTTCTAGTCAAAGCCTCCTTTTTCTACCTGCCTACATGCCTGGTGGCTACCTTGCAGCCCTAAATGCCTAGCAATGGCTCGGCTATAAGGACACTTACATGCCGCGACACACGCTCCAACGGCGATATCGCCGGGGCGCCCTGGTGTGATAAAATGGCGCAATTGACTGCCTCTGCAAGCGCGTCTCTATGACCCTGCAACCAATGAAAGTTGTTGAATGGTGTGATAAAATGGCGCAATTGACTGCCTCTGCAAGCGCGTCTCTATGACCCTACAACCAATGAAAGTTGTTGAAATTTGTAGCTGCTAAAGCATGCGGCGCATGCTGGAGTGGCGTACAACCTTTCTGGCGTAACTTTATGTACCACACATCCAGGTGCCAGAAGAGGGCCTTCCTATCAGAGACTTAAATCCCATACGCCTTGTTTAGTAATGGGATGGAGCCTCATGTTTATTCAAAATTACAGCCAAAGGTCGCTATGTGGGGCTAATGAGAAGTATGCCTCTCAATCAACTCCACAAAAGGCTTTGCAAAATTGTGGCGCTTGTATCTTATCATCACCTGAGACAATCACACTTACTGTGGTGTATACCTGTGTATGCTGCTACTACTACTGTGCATGACGTAAATAAAGTTAAGTGGAATCTGTCATGCGAAGTGCGTGCCAGCAGGTTATATACATATGAATGATGTGCATGTGTTAAAACCAAATGCACACCACTCTAGCCAAGTCCTCTGCTCAGCATGCGCACCTGCCCCATGAGATGGCCTTCAGGCGCTGCATCTGGCTGGTCGTACGCCAGAAGGCTCAATGCGTCTCCCAGCAGCGCCTGCTCCTCAGAGCTCAATTTGCCTGTAATCCATCACAAGTGTACAGTGTAGCAATATAAGGGCCTGTAATCCACCACAAGTGCAGAGTGTAGTGCAAACGTTGTGAGCCATGAGACTCAGACTATTGCCAGAGTGTTTCGCGTTGTGAGCACAATTGCCAGAGTGTTTCGCATTGTTTCGCGTTGTGAGCCATGAGACTATCGCCAGAGTGTTTCGCGTTGTGAGCACAATTGCCAGAGTGTTTCGCGTTGTTTCGCGTTGTGAGCCATGAGACTATCGCCAGAGTGTTTCGCGTTGTGAGCACAATTGCCAGAGTGTTTCGCGTTGTTTCGCGTTGTGAGCCATGAGACTATCGCCAGAGTGTTTCGGGCGAGCGTGGGCAATGGGAGTTATCTGTGAGCAGGAGCTGAGGCTTGGTACCTGAGTTGAGTGTTAGGACAACAAAATCAAACTGCCTGCGAATATTTATATATTGCGTGGGTGCCTGCACCAGGCTGATGGGAGAATGAAATGGGCAGATTTCAGAACTACTTCTTTCTGCCAGGACTAAGCTCATGACCCCGGTCAGACAGGTACAACGCAAGCTCCATCTTGAGCTACCGACAGGGTGCGTTACTGCTTCATATGTACTGGAATTTGCTAGGTGAGCAGCTTGTGCGTTTGATTACCTGATGAGCCCTTCCCTTGGGGTGGAGTGAGGTGCTCCCGTCCGTACGCCAAAGCCTGCAGGGGAATGCAAAAAAGTGACAGGGGAAGTGGCTACTGCCAGGCAGTCTCTTGTGGCTCAAGCCAACAAACAATCTTTCACAAAGCAGTAGCCGCAAAAATAGAGTTGTTGTTTGGTAGCACATTGGACGCGTAAAATTGAAACGGCTGCAAGCTTGTCCCAAGATACAGATTAGAAATGAGAAGTGAGAAATGAATAATTTCTTCTCTTGCTGTCTGCAGCATCGTGTGAGAATAAATGGAAGAGAAAAACAACAACAAGACAGCGCACGTACAGCCACACACACACACACATGCGCATACACACACACAAACACACCTGCTCCATCGCATGTGGCCCTCCTGCCTTAAGCACTTGACAGAATTGCGCTACGTGAAGCCTGCACTCAAGATGCAAGGAAAGAAATTGAGATTGCATACGTGGCAGCTTTCACGAGCGCACCACGCCTCCTTACTCATTTAAGGGCAGCCCCAAGACTCTCTAATACTGATTAGACACGTACATTGCATCGTTCTGTGGTCCACAAGGAAGGCTCTGATGTAGGCTTTAAGGTAAGTGATGCACTCAGTCCTAGCACTTATCAGTCGGAGTCCTTTAGTTGAAGCCCCACAAGTACAAATTGAGCTAGAAATTATCCAAAAGGCCATTTTACCAATGTCATGTCAGTCACATCCATGGCCACCAACCTCAAGCCACAAACCACGAGCTCCTCTCGTCAACATATCCCGTAATGTGGCCACATCTGAGCGAGCCACGATACCAACAGCCATCAAGTTATCAGCACCCTCGCAGTGCCCCTCACCTGAAATTCAATGCAGGTTGCCCCTGCAACAACTCAGGGCCATAACAAGCATCCATGACAGACCGCACTTCTTCCATCCGTCCTGAAGACACAAGCTCGTAGGCGGCTTGACGGATGGCAATGTCGCGAGGCAAACCCTATGTGCACGAGAGCGTGAATGAGGTGTAGGTGCAGGTGCAGGGATGCTGGTGGGCGGTAGGTGTATGTAGGGATGCTGGTGGGCTGATTTGTCTGAGCAGCATGCCATACTACTCATACTGCCTGCAGCCACAAGCAGGAAGACATCTGCTGCTGTGGTTCTTCACTGCCTACGTAGTTTTCTTTTTTCCCAGGCCTTAAGACGCCTCCAATTGCACTCATGAAAGCCAATGATCCACCGCCATCTTCCGGTGCCTTATCCTCAACCACTCACCAAATCTAACAGCTTCTGCACAGCGTCAGGTAGCCCGCTGGTGCTTGCCACACCATCTCCACCACCTGGCAGGCCAGGACCTTGCTCCCCCCTCTGTTCGTCCGGGCTTTCCCCTTTTTGAGAGGGTAAAGGCCCTTGGGTGTTGCGCTTGGATGGCGGTGCCTCTTCCACACTAACACCGCCTACAAGGAGAGTACAAAGTGCGTGCAAAATGAGGGTGTACAGGATACAGGAGTGTGTGTGGGCGCAAGGGTACGAATGTCAAAAGTTGGGTGTGGGAAGGTTCACAACGGAAGCAATTTGCCCCAACAAACAGATGCTGCTGTATAACCTCGTTTGAGGCAACCACAAACTTGCACCTTTCTCAAACAAAGTAAGCATTGATATGATGGCGTGACGTCTGCAATGAAAGTTATTCTCTCCTCGCGTTGAGTCAACTGCAAAATCCTGTCTGTAGGTGCACAGGGCATAAGGTTTCACATAAGCACCCGCAATAACAAATTTACACAAATTGAACCCACAGCACGCAGACACACATATGCTCTGTATAGACACACACAGAACAGCAGACGCATACCTTGCAACGCCTCCATTAGCGTCAAACCTTCCTCCATCATTGCGTCTTCATCTTGCGAAACAGGAGGCTTGGCTTTTGCAGGAGTGGAGGGCTGCAGAGAGAGGGTCGTGAATAACAGATGAGGTCACACCTCTTGTGCCTCGTTTGGAGCTGAACGGGAATCAATCCAAATCTTATCATGACATGCGTCTTATCACGATGTGATTGCACTGCCAGAGTAAATAGCGTTTTTCCATGAGGCCACCTCAACTGCACATTGGCTTGCATGGAAAGGGCACTCTGGCTTGCAAAGCAGCAAAAAGGTTGTACCATCTGATGCAAATGGGCTGCATCACATGGTACATGGTGCAATGTAACATCATAGCATAGCGGACAAAGTTCCCCCTTTTGGGGACTCATTGGGGGACGTGATCAGCTGCAAGGGGGAGACGGCTGTATGACGTTTACACACACACACACACAACACACATACACACACACACAAGACACACACGCACACACCACGTACACACACACCACGTACACACGCACATGCAGGCCAAAGATAACACACCAGCAGGAGCTCTTTTTGGATGGCGTTTGCAGTCCGCCAGTAGCGGTGGTGCATGAGGTGGTTGTACAGCAGCTGTGGCATGAGGGGGGTGGCTGAGCTGCTGAGAAGCGGTAAGGGTGTAGAGTTAACAGTTGCCAGGACCTGCACAAGCAGTGAGCATAACAAGTTTCGGCGAGTCGTCAACAAGCAAGGTTGCATGATAGGGCAAAAAGGTAATGATTCCTAGGACCAGCATAAGCAACGAACACATGTGTCCACAATGCGAACCAGCTTCACAATAGCAGGGGTGTTTAGTGTGCAGTTGCCAGGTCTACATGCACAGCACGCGGGTGGGATAGGTTTACAAGGAAAACAATATAAGTATGAGGAGGCCCAGCACCAATGTGCAAACAATGTATTTTAGAAGTTGCAGCACAACCCTGCATACACACAAGCGCACAAATACAGCTGTGCCCCAGTAAGAAGTCACTGATGCAGCTAATGAAGAGCAACAGGAAACAGGAAACGGCGACATAAAACGAGCGTACGGCAGGTCAACAGTCGAGCCGGTTGAAAGAACCAAAAGGAATAACTCGGAAAATTAGCAAGGACACCTTTGTAGTTTGTGTTGTGGGATCTCAGTCTAATTTGCAAAAGGCAAACGACATAGCTTGGGCTTTGCACCAGAGGTGGACAACTCCCCCCAAATGGGCATGTTTTTCAAACGTTCCCCGCATATGGGCCCCCAAATTGCAATTTCAGAATAAAAGTGTTCCTCAGCACTCCTGCTTGATGTTTTTTAATTTGGGGGCACATGCCTGGTGAGCCGCGGCGTGCACCTCACTTTTGGCACCAATCTGTCATATCTCACCACTAACTGACCCGATTTTTGTCATTTTTACATGAATAGTCTACATTTATATAAAGAATATCATTGCAACAAAAATGGGGCAAAACGGAGCAGTAGTTGGCCAGGTACCCCATTTTGGCCCATTTCCCTAAGAAAAAGTCAGCAAAAGGGGTGCCAAAAAGTGTGAATCACTAAGTTCCACCAAAACCGGTTTTTAGCATCCCAATCGATTCCTCATAATAAAAGAAGCACTCCTGTCGTGTTTTCAGGTGAAAAGAGGCCCTGGGATAAGCGTGGTGGCTCAATACACAATTATTCAGTGCCAATTACTGATATTCTGCCTAGACCACTGGGGGGGTCCGTTGGGCCTCAAACTTTATGAAACATCTAGTTATGTTATTTAAACACGATTTTTTATCAAGAAAGGAACATTTCTAGACATTTACTCAGTTGACCCCCTCTGGTAAACTGCAGAAATACCAGAATCTTGCAGTAAAAGATTCAGGCCTGTGCATTTACGCCGTAATTTCGGATTTAAGACCGTAATTATGGTACTGACCGTAATATAGCCACACAGTACGGTCCAAATCATGATCGGCCAAAATTACGGCGTCAGACCGTACAAGACGGTGCTAACGTACAGTACAATTTAGATCGTAATTTGGCCGTTTGGCTCCAATTTCAGCCTCAAACAATCTGTTTGTTTTTACAATGAATATAACACAATTAACAACCAGGAATCAAGTACTGCGTCCGACTTTGAGTTTCCATGCAAGCCACTGCTGGACCCTTCCCCGAGCTGGTGCAGCCCCAACCCAGCCTCAGGGTCGTTCAGGGAAGCATTGTGTGGAGTCAGCACATAAGAGGAGCATGCTGGAGGTGGAAATGGGAGGTGTTTGGGGCGGAGAGGCCTTTCTGAGGTCATTTTTGCACCGGCAGAGCCAGTTTGGCATTGTACCGTGGACCGTACAGTAAATTGCCGTAAATGCGGTAAATTATGACCCTCCAAAATCGTAATTACGCCATAAGTTACAAAATTACGGTACGTACAGTACAAAGCGTACTGTACCGTAAACTGTACAGTGCACAGGCCTGAAAAGATTTAGAAGAGTAATGTTCGGTGTATACTTACCTATATGGTTCTGGCCGACCCCTACATACTTAATATAAGCATTTGAATCCCTATTTGGCCAACAGTCTCTGGCCCACGCACAGAATAATGGCATGTGTGTATCAGCAATTACACATACACACATAGCATGTACACATTCACCTCCTCCTTTAACGAGTCCTGCATGGCTTGAAAGTCGGCCACAAAAGGTTTCGTCTTGACCCCCGAACGCTGTTCACCCCCCAAGTTTAGGCACACCTGAGAAAAGTGTATGCGCATGAGTTCAACCTGTCTGCGTGGCCTGCAAACAAACACTGAGTTGCAAACTAGGAGGGCATGGTAACTGTTTTGCATACAGTCCCCTTCCTCAAAAGGGACCAGCTAAATCCTCCCCCTGTCTGCACTCAAAAGGAAAACCCGCGATACATTTTTCTCAGAAACTGGATGGTGCACTGCATTTCTACATTGGTGTCATAATGCGTAGCATCAGGCCTACTTAAAAGAAATATGAGCATGCTTCTAGAAAAATTCCATCTACGTTTGCTGAATGACAGCCTGATGCGCCATATGCCATATGCTATGCACCACGGAAAAAACCGAGCACCTTGACTTAAGAAGGCAACAACACGGCAATTGACCTTGTGTGTTGAGGTGCAAAGAGTGTGAGTGATGGTTTGTTGCAGACAAAGCTGGTTACATACTGCTGAAACAGATTGTGCAAGCACACCTCCTCATCCCGAGTGCGTAGTCCCACGCAAGGAAACAGCCTATCTTCAGTGACATTCCTGAAGGCCACGCCCAAGGCTTGGCCGTTTTTGTAGAAGCTGTGCATGACGGCAGCAATTGAGTTGCACATCATGTGGGCAATTTATGGAGTACGTGAAATGAGACCATCGGTTTTCCAGCTGCAGCTATCCTGCACCAATTTTTGCTGATACTGAACTTAGACATCTTTGCTGAACTTTCCGCCTTGAAGCGATGCACTGCATAGCAATTTGCGTAAATGTGTGCTTCCTTTCACCTGATGGTGCGATTGCTGCGGTTGAGAAGCACCCCCATTACATCCCCTGTGCCATACGTCGGCCCAAAAGGGCGGCCAGCCCCAGATCCTTGAAATGCATTGCCATCGTCCCCATGGTATCCTGAATGGTATTGATTTGTGTACGTGCATACGTCTGTGTGTATGTTTGTGTGTGTATGTGTGTGTGTAAATTTGTGTGCATGTGTGTGTGTGTCTGTGTGGTCTTGCCCCCCCTTGTACATCAAAGTGCATATGGAATTTGCTACCCTGCATCTCCCGAGGCCTAGCTTTTTGTGAGCATTTAGTGCAGGTGTACTGAAATCTACATGCATACCAGGTTTATCCAGTCAACATGCATTTTTCTCGAATAAAGTTGGATAAAGTTGGAAGGCAAGGGGCTCACCGTAGCTGTGGGGATCCCAGCCAGGAAGCCGGGACAGGAGCACTTCTTCAGTTTGAAACCCAATGCCAATGTATCCTTTGTGACCTGTGCTCACAATCTCCACCTGCGGTCAATATGCAAGCGTGCCTTTCAAACGAGTCATCTGACCAAACAACAGAAGGGGGGGTCGAGTTTAAACTACCTGCACCTTCAGGCATCTATGGTTCACTGACAGACCTCAAAGTAGTACAGCGGGCAGTCAGGGGGTGCTGGGGCATTGGTGCGGATGGTGGCAGCCTGGGAATCATCATCTCTGCAAACATACAAAAACATTTTGCTTCCTTTGTTTCTGAAGAGCTGACGGAACAAGAGTCCCGCCCGATGTGCAAATTAAATGCAACACCTAATGATGTGCTCTGACTTCAGTAACGCTGGCAACACACGACTACTGTGGACACGCTCTTGTTGACCGATTTAAACTCACCCTGGACCTATGTAGCGAGCCCGTGTACCATCGACCTGTGTAGCATGTGTAGAGAAGTTACACATGATTGTGAGGCAAGGGTGCTGCCAGATGACCTTTGCATTGCAGTTTGCCACTTATACTATTAAGCTAGTCGTTCACGACTTTGCTGGTCTGGGTGTTAAAACCCCTGTGCACATGCAATCCGTTGCGTTTTGAAAGGAGAAGAGTTATGTTTATCAACCTGTGCGAGCAGATGTGGACAAAGCACATGAGAGCAGCAGAATATGGCAGTGACGTTTTGTGAGGGCAGGCACCCCCCCACATACATACACACACTCACACATACGCGCACACCTTCAAATGGTTGAGAGCTGCATGCGCACGCCCAAGGATTCTTGCGTCTAAGAAGGATGGGTATGTGTACTTGGTGCTATACATAGTGGTGGTTTGCCCACTCTTGACAAGTCTGCCTCACCCCTTCCCTCGAATTCGTTAAAGGCAGGAAATAAGTTATTTATGTAATATGAGGGGAAAAAAATTTTACCGTTCGCCTTGAGGTGGGCAAAATTGCTCGACAAGTCAAGCAGCCGAGCTGGGAGAAGGGAGAAGGGAGGAGAGAGTCTCCTTTATCCACCAGACTTTATTAACGTTCCAGGTGCGCACACCCACACAAACACATACAGACACACACACACACACACACACACACACACACACACACACACACACACACACACACACACACACACACACACACGCACACGCACACGCACACACAGACGCACACGCACACGCACACGCACACGCACACGCACACATACACACACATACACACACATACACACACATACACACACACACTATCTCACTCATTCACACATGCACGCACATACACACACACACACCTTCACTGTTTGCAATTAGGCTATCATTCAACCTTTTCCTGTGTTAAACAAATTTGCTTTGTAGTTGACAATTGCAGAACAGACAAATTCAAACTGCCGTGTTGCTTGCTTGCTTACGAGTTGTTGATCTTCTAAAAATTTAGCCACTGTCCTTTTAAAACCCCTGTCGTGCAAGGTACATTCTGCAAGGTATTTTTAAAACAGACAGTGTCCAGTGTAGTAATGTGATGAGTGATGTTGAGATTACAGGAAGCTTTGCTGCTAGGAAGGAGCACCCTGCTAAGAAAATTGCCCTATCACCTTTCCGTCGGCTGCTACTTTGTACACAGAAAATCGGTACAAAGCGTCAGTTTATTGGTTCTATATGTCACAGTGATCAAATAAAATAATAATTGATTGTTCTCATCAGTGTTTTTTCTTCTTGAGCAGATTAGTGTAGACTCTCAGGGCATCGGTCAGAAAAGGTTGTTGCCTATTGGTGTTGCACAATCCATAGGACGCAAAGTGCCACCCAATACCATTCCACATGAAGGATCAAACCATCTCTCATGAGCTCATGAGGGATAATAAAGGGAAGCACCTAGGCTGGTTGGGGCTAGACGCACGCGCAACAACGAGGGTTATCTTAGTGGCTAAGGAAAAAGAAAGGATTCCTTCGTTCGTTCAAAACACGCTGCTGGTTACGGTACCAGCATAGCCAGGCAAGAGCCAATGCAAGGAATTTTGCCTCTTCCCCACCAGATGGACTTGCCAATCCATATCCCCGGGGGGGGCCCTGGTTATGAACCAAGAGACATACAATCATTTAATGAATAAACACGATATACACCCATTTGAGCGAAATCAAAATGTGGAGCGACGCTCCTCCGACCCAACAAGCAGGAAGGCGCAAGAACAAAAATATTTAGTTATTATGCCTCACTTACTACTAGGGCACCACAAAACCCTCCACACCTTAATATTTTTAAGATGGAAGGAGCGAGAAACTGGGTGAATACAGCAAAATTCAAATTGGGCTTTTTCAAGAGCACGTTCATTCTAGAGGGCAGTGTCGCATTGCACCTGTTGCACCTACAGCTGAATTTCACCTTATGCATTCAAAGCTTTCCATTGGCCTGGAAATTTTAGGACCAAAGACAAGCGATGCAAGCATGCGATACAAGCAACTTGGATGCAAGGGGGTTTGTGACAAAAAATGCGTTTGGGAGGTGGCCGAAATATTCAGCTGACGAGCGCAGGTGCCTAAGGAGAAGGTAAGACAGCAGACTTCAAAGGGGGCATTATTTGGGACAGTATCCGGAGTTCCGCAAGCATTATATGAGGGTGGGACGAATGTAACGATACATATAGGAAGAATACAATTCCTAATCTTACATCTTAAGTTTGCCTTATACAACGCGCTGCTACAGTACCCTTCTCACGGCAAGTTGAAGGCCTCCACCTTGCAGCGAATTCAGTCATCGTTACGTACATCGGTGGGGTTAATAATAACTGCCCTACGGTATCAGACATGATATTGATGAATGCATCTGAGCAGTACGCCTAGTAGTGTGCAGGCCTCCTAACTATGACGTGGCCACCTGGTGATGAACAGCGAGGAGAGAAGAAACGTAAGTTCTCAGCCAAGTAGTTTGGCTGATCGGCTGCTGAAAGGTCCTCAAAAAAAGGTGTGAACAAAAAGGAGAAAGGTTTTGACGCCTCGGGATTATTCTCTCTGTATTCACCACAAGTCCAACTTGTGTTACGATCCTCCCGATGTTACATTTATAATACAAAACATAATGTACAAAAGGCACTTGTGCCTATGCAACTTGCTGCATAATTGTGCTGCCATTATTTGCACACGTTAAAAAATAAATATACTCCGGTGACAAACCGTGTACCAGGATGGGAGCGTCTGTCCAACAACTGTGCCCGTTGATATGCAGCAACGACCATGAGGTGAGAACGGGCATCAGCAGCTTAGCAAGCGCCGCTTCGAACGGTGCCCGGGGATCATCACGCAAATCAAGCATAAATTCATTCAGGGAGGGCTCTGCATGGTTACGGGCCAGTCCATGGCATAATCTGTGTGCTTGCTGCTATGAACATCCATGGTTATGTTTGTGAACAATTGCTCAGCTAGGAAGGGGACGAGGGTTTGCTCTGGAAAAACCCTTGCTTCAAGTATACAGTCAACTTAGCTAGAACGCACATTCACTAAGCACTTGCCCCCCTGCTCCTCTTTTGAATGAGATCAACGTGTGGCCTCATCGCCTTGCGCTTGCCCACAGCTGTTGTGACAAAGCCATCCATTTTCCTGCAGGGCACACCACATCGGGACTATTGTGCCAGCAGGCTACGGACATAACATACCATATTTATGTATGCTCTTCTTACATTTGCATGCACAATGACCACAATGTCACGTGCCACTCACTTAGAGTACCTGGTTCTGTATGCCCAAACTTCAGTGCTTTTATGTCCGCTCATTCGTGCTCTACCTCGCACAATAACAACACACAGGGTGATGTGTGGGACTCGTATCTGCAAGAACGGACGTGGATGTCAGAGTTCCACTTCCGGAGGTGGGTTTGCGCCTTTTCCTCAAGACAGCTTTTCTCATGAGGCACTATGTAGCAACTAAAAGTTATTTCCATATGTAGTGCCATAACAATCATTCCTGCTGCTGTCTCCAACCTTAGCCATACACTCTGCGCACCTCACACATTTGTTGGCCTCAATAGTGCCAGCAGCAAGAAATTTTCTCGACGGGAGCGAGTCACTTGCTAAAAACTTCCAACCAGCCTTCCATTTACTGCCCCTCTCACAGCCTCTCACCATTAAAAAACCAGCTAAGTTTCTGGCAATGGGTGTGCCTTGGTGCTAGGCACTTTCTGCAAATCTACTGTGCAAACTGCACTTCAGAGAGGGAGAGGATTGCCCGCGAGGGACCAGGGGAACTGGCGTGTTAGACTTTGAGACTCCCTCCTACCACATCGTGGCCCTGGCCAAAGAGGGCCTGGCTCAAATGTTGGACAGCATGACTGACCTCAATGAAGTCCAACGAGAGGCCCTACGCAGCAGTGTGGCCATATGCAATGTGGACGGTTCAATCGACGATGAGTGCGCCCCTTTGTCTATGACCATCAAGGTGCGGAGGGATCTGGGCCTGTTCATGAGTAATTTCAGTCATCCACAAGTATAAATTTCTCTGCTCCAGATATTGAACAGAATCCTTCAGGAAGACTGGCTATTGGTCGAAAAGACATGCGCACCTGTGTACAGTTGCACATGTGCAATATGTATGCAGGAAAGCTTAAAAGTGTATTGCGTGTACGTGTTTGGGGGTGAGGAGGGGACAGCGAAACTGCTCTTGTAGCCTGAGCTGTCTTGAGGATCCCTTACACTCTTCAAAACTGATAAACCATGTGCCATATCATCGAAGCAGCCTGAGTCTCCGACTATTTTGTGGACCTGTCTTCTATAGGGAATTTTTAAACAATATCAGTGGACAAAACGAACCCTGTCAGAGGGCTGAACCCATTTCCCTTTTGTTTCCGCAGGCACGCATCTACGCGCTTGGCTCACCACAATCGATTGAGTTACGGCATGAGTACCACAAACGCCAGGGGTGAGCATATAATGGCGGTGGTCAAGCAACTTCTTGCAAGCTAGGAAGCGTGTTTGTGATAGCTACCAACAAACCTAAAGGATGTGCTATCTACTTTTATTTGGTCTACTTGCTCATTTTGCTGCCTGCAGTAGCAGCACGCAGCTCTGTTGCGTCACCTTACACCCCAATGGGGCACGTCTTGTGCATGTATTTTTGTTGGCAAAAGTATCAGGCGTTGCACAAAATTTCCTCATTCAAAGTATTGAATGTCTGATGGTCACGGCTATTGCCCCTTTTGTTGGCATTGTGCATACACGTAGGTGGGAGCACCCCGAGTACTCTCAGGCCGTGGCATGGAGGCTAAACCAGCCGTCCGAGTGTGGCCGCAGGTTCATGCCAATGTAAGCTGACAATAAATTTGCAGAAGCTCTGCATTTTGTTTCAGTGCTAGAGGCTGGTCTGCCTTGCTAATAGCGAATCGCACAAAACGTAGGCGCAGAAGGCTTAAAGAGCTTCAGAGTTTGTTTTCATGTGATACAGAACGCTTAGCGTCAAAGTGATGTTGCATAAAGTGCAATTTGAGCAGTTGCCTGTGATGAGAGCTTCTTAATTGCCCATACAAAAGAGCGCTTCTTATGCTGCCACTTCTGTGCAACTTGGCCTCCTTTGCTTCTTTCCAATGCCGCCCCCTCACTTTCCCTGTTTTCCTCTTCTCGAATTCCCTGCTGACCGATTCTGCAGCTACAAGCGAGATGAGGAGGGCTGGCGCACCATGTTTTATTCCTACCTTGACTTTTGCAGAGCCCCGGCTGGAGCAGCAGGTTTGTCTACATCTTTCTGCTTGCAACGTCTTTGGATTTAAATTACATCTGCACTTGCTCATGTACATCGTCAGATTACTGAAATCAGGCGTGGTGCACATCTGACCAAAAGCACGTGGCTTGGGTCACGTGCAGCATGCATGGGTTGCAGCAATCAGGAAATGTTGCCGCTTTATACGCAGCTGCCAATGCAAGGGCTAGTGGCATGCGTGGCAAGAAGCGTGCCGCAAAAGGAGCTGGACGGGGCAAAGCCAGGTAGGCGCTAAGAGGTTGGACGAGTGCAGGAGTCGTGTTATTGAACTCAAATCATGCAGAAGTGGTGCTTGCGTTGAACACCGATCTTCTGAGTACTACCATATAATAGGTGCCAAGAAGAGCAGTCAAGGGTGTCTGTTGACAGCTGGCCGGGTACAGAAAGCCCTGTGTACAGTCTCACCCTCAAATGCCCCACCCACCCACCCCTACCTGCCAACACGGTGTATGTGCAGCAAGTGTGGTAGGGACGTTGCAGAGGGAGGTGTACAGAACCTCCTACCCCACACCCTATGTGTCTAACAGTGCACTCTTTGGCACAGATCCCTGTCATTAGTATTCTTATGATCACCCCTGTGCGCCCACGCAATGATGTGCAGTGGGCGTAGCATGCTGGCTGGGAGCCGAGACAACAGTCTTGCCGCTGCCCAAGATTTCGATTGTGCAGGGACAGAGGATAACGGTGCAGAGCATCAGCAGGTGAGTGAGCACAAGGGTGGGGTGAGGCATGCCAGGACAAAGGATTCTTCCACGCATAGCCCCACGTGTCTGAAGTGGATCTATATGCTTACCAAAGCTTGATGTAAACACATATATGTCGTATTGATTGGACAGACGAGGAGGAACGTGAGAAATAGGGTGCCTTTCAGCTCCAATATAGTAAGGGGCGAGCTTCGGTTTTGAGTGTCCTTGACGTCCAACTTGTCTCTGCTGCAGCTGACGCCTTCTTTGAAACCAAGTCATATTTTTTGGTGTTACTGTACGTAAAGTATATCACCGCCCATAATTATTGTTTTTTGGTGGGGGCGGTGACAGATTACTGGCGAAACGGTGGTAAAATATATATTTATTTCTAGGGGGCGGTAGCGAAAAATAATTATTGTTCCAAGTGACGAGCGGAGAGGATCCCCCCCCCCGCTCCGCCTTCGCCTTCACCCCCAGACCCCGCCCGCCTGCAGCAGGCAAGAGTGGACCGGGCTGAGCATGAGGCAAAGGAGCGCAAGAAGAAGGACTCGCAGCCATGCAGAACTCACAAACCTTGGTTTGACCCCACAGGATTGTACAGTTGGCACTGCATTGACATTCTGTAATTATGCAACTATTGAGGGATGCAAGCATGCAGCAGCATCTGCACAGGCGCACAACGTGCACAAACATGTGCACACAAACACACACACATGCACGCACACATGCACAGGCACACACACTCACACAGGTGCACACACGCACAGACACACATGCACATGCGCACGCGCACACACACACACGCACACGCACACACACTCTCTCTCTCTCTCTGGCACCCAAGCAGTTCAAAAGCTAGCCCACGCATGCAGCAGCAGGAGCAGCAGTGACAGCAACAACAGCAAGAGTCACTCCTTTGAGAGGGGGTGGTTGCTGAATGTTACTGTAAAATAAACAATTCTAGGCTGTTTTTTTGTAAAATAAAACTTTTTTCAGGGGGGGATTGTGAGTACATGTATGTACGGTAAGTAATTATAACTGGGGGAAGGAGGAAGATGAAGGGGTCCAGAAGATTATCCGCTGATCCTGTTGATGCAGGAGGGTGCCGGGGGCAGCACTTGCTGCAGCAGCCCGCGAGCCTTGCAAGCACTAAACACTGCTGGTATAGACAGCCACGTGGATGGGCCCCCTCATGCTGATTCTTCCAGTGGGCCGGCCGCTGGGGACGCCCTAGGGCAAAATGCAGGTGGAGACACTGGGCAGCCGCAGAAGCAGGTGGGAGGGGCACAGAGGATGAGTTTGCATGGAGGGTGCGCGAGGAGGCACTTTGCAGAAGCCAGAATGGGGTTTGACAGGGTGGAGATTGGGTGGTGAGATTGAGGAGCAGTAGTCTGCAAATGGAGACGGCAGCAGTTTCAGGGTAGGAACGAGCTTGTTGGTTTGCATTAAGTTAGCAATGATTCCAGGGCCGGCAGTGTTCAACAGCGAGTAATCAGTACATTCTCTGCCGGGAGACTATTGTATGAAATCAACTGGGCAACAAGTCCGCCCTTACCCATTATCTGCGACCTCTCTCACACGCTTCATGTGAAACTTACGTGCGAAACAATTGTGAATGATGAGTAAGGCAAATGTTTTGTAGCCGTTACGCATGGACGTGCATACAGAGTAGATAGCTTCCCTTGTTTCTACCGTAGCAACCGCAAATGTCTGAAAATAACCTACTTGCCCTAACACAAAGCGTCCACAATGTTAGCCTCTGGTGCGTGCACCTGCATTGCAGATGTAAGCAATCATGTACCAAACGGTCAATTGAGTGTTTGCACTAACGCCTCCACATGTATCGTCTCGTCTTCAAAACGCCTCCAGTGGTCTTCCTTTTGGAGAGTGTGGATAATTATGACCGTTTCCTGAAGTTCAATCAGGTGTTAACACCAAGTGGGTTGCATACACCAGCAACTCACCACCTGAAGCACCTGTTCTGTTTTGGGTGTAGCAGCCCACGACCATTCGCCAGAAGTGGCTGATGACTCCAGAGGACCTGAAGCATCTCCAGGAGCACTTGACGGCAGGCTCAGAGCTGGAGGTGCGGCCCTCCTGCTTCAGACGTCTCTGTCAGTACATTCATGCAAACGCCTTGCTATGATTGTTGATGGGGTATGCATGCCCTGGGGATGATGTGTGTATATGTTTACCTTGGTATGACTATTGGATGGGGCACTACTACATCAGTACATTCCTGCACACGCCTTGATATCATTGTTGACGGGGGTATGTCGGTCAGTTCATGCTGATGCCTACAGAGCGCGTATAGGTACGTGTTTATTTACCTTAGTGTGCTCGTTGATGGTGACAAATGGTATGAGGAAAAGGGGATTGAGACATGCTGTTGTTGCTTGAAGACCAGCAGCTGCATTGTGCTTCATCTTGATGCAGGTGTAAGAAATTGTGAAGCGCATGCTGATGCGACGTTCTTGGCTGTATTACGAGCGCCTGCGTTTACACATGCACAGTCGTTTGTACTTTGAAGGCATGCGGTTTGCAGATTATGGATGCACAGTGCACTCTTGTCCATTTTCTGCAGGAGGAGCTTGCTGACGGTGTCCTGCTGGACCTGCTGCTGGCTTCTGTTGGCATTACGGGGGGCAAGGTTGGCGAGGTGGAGGTGAGGGCTCCAAACTTCAATCGCGTGGCGTATGAGAGGGAAGCAGGGCTGAATTGACGGATTAGATTCCAAAATTCAATTTCGTGGCATATGAGACAGGAAGCAGGGGTGAATTGACTGATTGAATTGAACGTCGCTCCTTAGTCTCAAACGTCAAATGTGCTGGTAAAGGGCCCCTAAATTTGGGTAGAATGACTTGTCTGGCATTTCAAAACGAACAAAGCAAGGCATGATGTGCATGCAAGTTGTTCGGGCTTAGTAGTTCAGCCAAATCACCTTCCCCACCAGGGCCTGCCTATCCTCTCTGTGGAGATCTACTCATACAAGCTCTGAATTCGTACTACCTATCAGTTTGCCCAATGTCGTCCTGATACGTTGCGCTGCTTCCATATGTGATCCTATTGCGTCGTGCCGCCTGTATTTGTTTGAGCTCCGCTTTGTGCGTGCCTAGTAATGAGTTGAAAGGTCTGCGATACTTTTTTGTTGCTGGAAAAGTGTACAGCGCTGAAGACAGCAGCAAGTACGATGACTGCTCTGCAGTGGAATAATGCCTTGCTCTGCACCTGCCTCCAACGCGCACATTGCTTGCTAGAGCTGAAACACAGCATGCACAAGGGGGTCTCTATTGTAGAGCAGAGCTGCTGGGGGGTTTTGACTGCTCTGTTCGAAAAATTGTGCTCATCCCTGTTCTCATGCCCGTGGTTGTGTTTTGCGCACACAGGTGGGCAAGCCCATGTACGGGCGTTCGTTCTTGCAGTACCAAAAGCGGCGTCTGTGTGGAGGAGGGGGAGGGGGAAACAGGCGGTCAGCTGCAGCCAGCCTGGCTGCGTCTGAAGTGGATGAGGTGTGTAATCAATCTGAAGTGGATGAGGTGTGCAATCAGTCTGAAGTGGATGAGGTGTGCAATCAACCTGAAGTGGATGAGGTGCGCAATAAACCTGAAGTGGATGAGGTGTGCAATCAACCTGAAGTGAATGAGGTGCGCAATAAACCTGAAGTGGATGAGGTGTGCAATCAACCTGAAGTGGATGAGGTGTGCAATCAACCTGAAGTGGATGAGGTGAGCAATCAGTCTGAAGTCAATGAGGTGCGCAATCAAGTGTGTGTGAACAGTGTGGCACAGAGGCAAGCATGCACCTTTTTGCTTGATCCTGTATTCAACCACGCACAGACACACGCAATACTCAAATCAATGTATGACTTGAGTACGTTGCCCCTCCCAAACACACACAGGAGCAGCTCAACACATCCTCACGTGCACGTATTGAGCTGGCAGCAACAGCAGCAGCCACTGCAGCAGCGACAACAAACGCAGGTAGGAGGAGGACCAGGGGGTCAATTGCTGCTTGGGCCTGAGGGAGCGCATTTGTGTCCGTCTGCACAATGTGTTAATTGCTACCAGTATAAGGGTTGTCAGGAAGACGCACATGTGGCACACAACTAAATGTTGTGCTCATATACAGATGAGGCAAGCATTACAACGCGAGTGCATTTTGGCGGCGTGTTGCTTCAATCTTATCGCTTACCTCCAAAGCACCTGTAAGCACACCCTTGGTGTAGGGTTGGCCAAAACCATACGTACATATGTATACACGGTGTATATACGACGTTTTCGACGTTTTTAGCAGGGAATTCACCATACATGCGGTCATATACGGTGTACATATACGGTTCTGGCCAACCCTATACTTGTGTGCCCCCTGCGCAATTCACGGCAGGGAATAAACGCATGTGTGCGCATTTCACAGCAGGGAATAAACGCATGTGTGCGCATTTCATGGAAGGGAATAAATGCATGTTTGCGCATTCCACGGCAGGGAATAAACGCATTTGTGCACATGTACGCATTCACAGCAGGGAATAAACGTGAGGTCTCAGCTGGTCCCATCGGTGGCATGAGCAGCAGGCGCCGCAAGCGTCAGCGGGCAAGTGCCAGTGCCCCTCCCAGCAGTATGGGCACGCAGCAGCAGGCTCAGCCAAAGCAAGAGGAAGAAGTTCAGCAGCAGCAGCAGGAGCCAAAGCAGAACCCTGTGCTGCCTCCCCTCCAGATCAGCTCGTCTCCACAACCACAGCAGCAGCAGCAGCAGCAGCAGTATCCACTGCAGCACAACCTCGGGCAGCATGCCCAGCTGCTGCACCCACAACTTTCCCCCCAGGCCCACTACCAGCAGCAGCAGATGCTGCACTTCTATGCGCACCAGCAGATGCTGCACGCGTACGCCCTGCACCACCACCACCAGCAGCAGCAGCAGCAACAACAACAACAGCAGCAGCAGCAGCAGCAAAGCCAGCAGGGTCAGGGAATGGCCCCCTCCCTTCCTTCCCTCCCACAGTCTGTGTTCTCCCAAAGGGATGTGCCAGGTAACGCCCCTCCAGATCAGCCTAGCTCCATATTTAGCCAACAGGGGGAGGGCAACACCATATCCACAAACGGCTTACCCATGAGCAGGTACGCCATATATAATGTAAGCCTCCCGCCTCCCACGTTCTCACGTTACACTGGTACAAGTCAGAAGCTTGTCCCAATCAATAATGGCAGGCAAACGTTACGGCAGAGGAGCGCGTTGGAGGACCACACGCAGTTGAAGTTCTCAAATTGACTGGGCTTGATTGATGCAGCACATCTTGTCTTGCCTTCTTTTTCATTCACGTCGCCACTGCTTGTGGTCTTGCCCCGCTCTCAGGGGGCCAGCTGCAGGCCGCTCCTCCGCACCTCCGGCCATGCTGGGCCCTCATATCCCTCCCACTACAGGCTTCCCTGACTTCATGTTACAGTTCCACCACACCGCTCCAAAAGCTGCAGGTAGGCCCGCTTGCCTCCTTCATACGTCCTCTGTCTGTCTGTAGGGCAATCTACCTAGCAGGGTATATGCAAACTAAAACGCGCGAATACATGATTGCACACCCAGTCGCACACTCATACACACACATACATTTACACCTGTGTGTACATGTCCATACTCTCCCAACACCTAGATGGCATCCATCCTTCAACCCACGTCCCCATGTATAGTTATGAGTTACCATCTTTTCGCCCACAGGACGGCCCCCTCTGGCAGCAAAAAAGGGGGCAGGCAGAGTCCCCAACACCAGCCTCACCGGACCTGCCTTGGGGCTTCCATCAGTCAGCACAAGCACAATGAGTAGGCCACCTGCCACTGGTGTTCCTACTCATATGCAAAGCATGTTTGGGGGGTCGCAGATGGCAGGCCAAATTAAGTCGTCTGAACCACTTGCTGCTCGGGAGAGAGTGTAGTATGAACAGAGCCTGCATGTGAAGATGGCTGAAGGACCTGCTCATTTTGTGTGTGTGTGTGTGTTTGTGCAAGGAAGGTGCGTATGATTGTAAAAGCTGACCCCTGAGTTGTAAGCGTATCATCAAGCATTCCATTGATTTGCAGATGTTTTCACGTAATCAGTGCAAGTTTTCACTCTCCTGCATGCTTTTACTCCGGTGTTTTTCATACGGCATCAGTAAAATGCTAGCAGGGTAAGGTACTTTTGGTATTGCTTGCTGTCAGCACGCTTGCTAGATATGCCAAGCACTCAGCGTTCAGCCGCTCTTCAACGTTGTGGCGCGGCTGACAGACGGATGATCGCAGGTTGTGACCCCTCACCACATGCCTGACAATATAGTAGCAACTAGCAATTGGTCGTCGTTGTTGTCAATAGCTATAGCCTGGAGGGTACTCACTCGCTTCAAGAGCCTTTTAAACTGTAATTTGCGGAGTGTCAACGTCTACAGATTGTCACATGTTTGGAGATTGTTGCCTGGAACTAGCCCCGCCACTGTAGGAATGTAATGAGGTTGACAGCTAATAATAATGGTCGACACGCCAGGGTCTTTCTTGTGCAGTATTCGACAACCTGCATTTATTTTCACATTTGCTAGCACTGTTAGCGCTTCTTGCTGGACACTGCAGGACAAGTTCGGGGTTGGATGTTTTTCCTATAGGTAGACATCATTGTTCTTACAGGCAAATAAAAAAATGTTGCCCTCTTGATTGCGCCGATTTTGTTTTTGCTTGTATTGTACGTTCCAATCTATCTATATTTTGGAAGCAGCTTGGAGGAAGTTATGACCTTTTTTGTTCCTGGTCTTTCTGCTGCTTATGCATATTGGTTTACGCATGCGAGAGTAAACGATATATTATAGGAATTACATCACAACATGTTCATTTTCGTACACAAAGGTTACAGAGGTTGCAAGTTATAGCCGTCAGTCAAATAGTGCGACCGCTATGCTGGCTGCGTATGTAGATTCAAAATTGTATACAATATCAAGCAGACCAGCGTATGTTCCAAAAAAAAGCCTACTATACAATTAGCCAGCAAGTGTTATTTTATTTGGCAAAATGTCTTTCATATGAGGGCGGTCATTTTTCTTCCTGCTTTTCCTTGCATACTGTTGTCTCAGCTCACGGTGAAGTCTGAGGAAGCATAAGGATGGAGGGACAGAACTAGTTTGTCTGACAAAACGGTCAAAAGAACGGTCAACAAGTTGTAACAGTTAAAATTTGCGCTGCTGTTTTACAATGACACATGGAGTTAGGTTTACAAGGGGAAAAGCCAGTCAAGAAGTATGATTGCTCGCCTATTCATAAGGTAGAATAAGTTCATAAATTAAAGCCTAACCATAAATTAAAAGGAGTCTGTTGTTTTTGATGAAAAAAAGGAGATGTATCCTGGGGAAAAAAAACATCTGAAGGTGCCGCACGCGGCATGCAGTGAAAGAGAATACGTTTAAATCCTGGACATCGGCAGCCTAACACAGGTCACGAGAAGCAAGGGGAAGAGGTGGAATGTTAAGTTGCTGTTTCAAAGCAAAGGGTGTGGACGCGAAGTCTGAAACGAAGCCTCACTGTAAATGACACTTGAGGAAGCCTGCAAACAAGGAGAATGGGAAACCAGAGCTCTTTGTGCAAGCAGTGTGCACCACAGGTGATAAGTCAGCGTTTTGCTGTCGCGCTCTTTTGGCCATCAGAAAAAGATCTCAATTCCTAATTGCCTGTCCCTGAGGTCACGACAAACCGACTGAGATCAATAGGCTCACAGTTCAACAGCTTCTGTTTGAACGTGTATAATTGTGCCAAGCCTTCCAGCATGGCTGAAATAATGTGCGAGGACCAGCAGTCAGGAGACCAGGAGCTTCAAGTGAACCAACCGCATGTCAGCTTGCAAAGTCTTTTTTATCATGGAGCTGTTGTATCGGGCAATGGATTTCAGCTGCTTCAACCTGTGCTTTTGGATACAAAAACTTGCGAGTTACTATCAAAAAGCGTATTGACATGAGCCAGAAAAGGACCAATCATTTAATACTCTGCTTCAGGCACGACCTTCAAGCCCGTTTCTGTAAAAAGTAAAATAACAGTATAGTGTAAAGACTTCCGGCACGTTTTACTGCAAATGTTGTCGCTTCTTGACCTGCAGTGCACTGCACTGCCCAGCCTCTCATCCCAACCACTACTGTAGTAAAGCACAAGGATTGATGGAAGACTGGGGAATAAGAGTTGAAGTCTCTATAACTACTGGGGCTGAATTAGCGGTTGAATTTGTCAATTTAATTATGCTCACGAGATCCTTGGTAAATTTGACACTGCTTATATAGGCCATGAGTAATGCCTGTACGGACTACACTGCTTATATAGGCCATGAGTAGTGCCTGCACAAACTACACGTACAATTGATGAAAATCGTGACAAGATTACTGAGGACTTGCAACCCTGAGGTAATGTATAGGTGGTGGAGAGCACAAATCCAACCGGATGCATGCATCTCGTGCACACTGCACTCATACCAGACCACATGCCTAACACCTGAGGGTCTGGAACAGATAGTCAAGGTGAATTTTGTCAAAGGTTGTTGTAGTATGGATATGACTCCAGTTTGAGCAGCTCGGCTTTATTAGGCGTACAAAGCAAGTTTTCAAGTGGGGTCTAATTGTAAGATGATGCGCCTTAAATTAATATCTAGAATTGCAGGTCAACAGAGTTCTCATAAAGCTATTTTTTGCTGTTCCCCTCAATCTTAGCTACGTCACTTGGAACTGTGCCCGATGGTGGAATCACCCAGCTATGCACACTAAATTGGAGGACACGGCTTGTCTATAAGCAGCAGCTTTGCTGCAGGCAGATATGCTGCTGGCTGCTTAGTAAAACATGCTGGCCCAGTCGCCTTATGTTTACTGCCACAAATTTATTCAAGTGACTATTATCGCAGCTGCTTAAAAGGTGCTTATTCTTAGAGGTGTTTGTAAGAGGTGCTTATTCTTAGAGGTGTTTGTAAGAGGTGCTTATTATCAGAGGTGCAGCCTCTGAGAGCATTGTGCGCACGTGCGCACAGGTCAATGGTCTCATTGGGAAGGAAGGCGGTGTTTTTGTGATACAAAAATTTGCTTGAATAGCAGCAGACTAAGAAACATTTGCAAGTTTGCATCTTGGTCGCTACTGGCGCCAATGCAAAAAATATCTACAATCTCCGACAAGCATGCTAGCCTGATGACCCCAACAGTCAAAGAGAGGGTCGGACATTGCCGGATCAGTCAAACCTTAAAACGGTTTATCACAAAAACGGCTTTCTAAGCCGTGTGTGAATTGTACATAAGTGCAGGTCAATTTAACAAATCCATTTGTTGCGGGGCTACCTGACAAATCCATCAACTCCTAGAAAAGCTTCAGCAATAAGCAGTGAAACATGTCCTCAATTATCCGCACAAGCACTCTCCAGATGACTGCGCCATAAGGCAGGCTGCTTCCCGCGCATCTCTACAAGATCTTCTGCAGCCTTGTACTTAGACATGACAAGACCACGCAGCAGCCTTTGCTGATCCTTGCTCGTACTGCTTTTCCCATTGCCGTATGTGCAGTCACCGTTAAAGAGCTGCAGGTCCACCAGAAACTTGTTCAGAGCTGTATCCTGCAGCCTTAAACTGCCCGATCCGCCCAACCTGAATTTTATGAACACAGTGCTTTATCTAAGTCAAGCACGCACTTATAGATTCTAAGTGATTGTGCTGCAAACGTCTGATGATTTAAAGCTTCGTTTTTTGTGCCCTCTTGCGTGATATTGGGGTCCGTTTCCACAGTTTTCTAAATATCTGCCACTACAGTCAGCAATTGAACAAGGATTATGGGGTTTATAAGCTGACCACCTACCTGGAAGCCAGGGAAGGAGGGAGATCTGCGTAAAAATTCAGGCGTGTGTGGCTGAACAGCAAGAGGAGAGGGCCCCCGGGGGGATTGGTGCTGCTGCTGTATCTCCAGGCAAGCTGCTGCAGAGCATTTGCCTCCCACTCTGAAATGAGGCAGACAGTTCCATCTTCGGGAAACAGGAGAAGGGCAAACAGAGGGCGCAGGTAGTCACTGAAGCAGGGGGTAGCAGATCCAGGGGGTAAATCAACAGTCTCCACGAAGTTGGCTGTGCAAAAGATTTGAGTTGACCACCTAATTTCCTGTGCCTGGCTTTTGGGAGGCAGATGTTGGCTGACTACTGTGGGGAGGGAGAGGATTGTGGTATGTGGGGCGAGCTTGATGGCAGAGGATGCAGACAAGGCAGAGGAGTAGTCCCAATCCTTCTCTGCACGTGGCTCCGCACGGGGCACCTGCATTTGTGGGGTGTGATTCATATTCATTCATTTTTGAAATGTTTTATATAAGTGGCCAAAACCATACATGTCCTCCTTTTTAATTTATATACAATATACAGTGTACCAAAGTATTTCCGGCATGAAATGTAGCAGATATACACGGTCATATATGGCGTGCGAAGATGTTTCTGACCATTCCTGAAGTACTGCAATAATGCGGATAAAAGGAAAACGAATCTGGGCAGAGATCCATACAAACAGCTTTTGGTCTGGATTTTGTGAGTCATGTTCTCAGATCTGCGCACCTCCTTCCATTTGCAAGCAGTTTTATTCCAAAATAGCAAAAACTCATGAGCATCACCTGTCTCTCAATCACTGCTTCCTTTTCCTCCTCTCTCTGAAGCTCCCTTTCACACTCTTCATTTGGGCCATTCATGCTGGTGACCACTGAGTGGCCTGAGCCAAGGAAGGTCCCCCGCTCGTAAAGTTTGCTCAGCAGTGGAGGGATCTGGGGGAGCGAATCATGTGCTTGCTGCGTTGGATCAAGATGCTGCACTGTAGGCTGGACAGGTCGCTGCTGCTGTGCATCTGGCTCCTGCTGCTGCTGGCCAGGCTGCTGCAATAGGTGCGGTTGCGTCACCAGCCCCTTTACAACCTCTTTGAGCACGTCCTGCACAGGCTGCTCCTTCCTTGCCTGCCCGTACAGCTGCTCCAAGTCGTGCTCCTCCTCTTGCACCCAGGGCCGCCCGGATTGTGCTTCCTAGCCCACTCCATCACACCGTCAGTCATGCTTGCCACGGTGTTTGCCATGACCCATTGCAGAACATGGTGAGACGTGAGGGAAGAGTTGGTGGTAGTGGTGCCGCTTTTGCTGCTCTTGTCGTTTGTGCTGCTGCTGCTGCTGCTGCTGTTGCTGCTGATTACACGCTGAATCTTGTCAGAGATCTCTGGCATGCCAACAAAGTGCAGCTTCTGTCCTCGTCCAAGTGAGCGTAAACGGCCAGCAGCCTGTGTAGTGGCAAGCATGTGCATGTTTCCTCCTGTGCATGCGTGATTGTGAGTTGTATTTGTGCTTGCGTTGTTGCATATAGCTAGCATCTGACAGAGTCTAGTGCTTGACAACTGAATTTTTCATTTGTGATGTGCAGATTTGAAGGGTTATATTGCTCCGTTAAAGAGGCAGTACTGATTGCAGCAATAAAGGCAAACCTCTTCCTTACCTGCATCAGCTTATCCTTGGTCATTGTGGGACCTAATGACAGAAGGCCTAATGCATCCTGACGCAGCTGCAATGTGTTGAGCAGTTGGAGAGTGTTGTATATTAACGGAGTTGACTGTGCGCAAAAGCTGACAAGTGCCTGCAAACAACCAAACAAGACGACACGGAATGTAGGCCACCTTTGACTGGTTTACTTTGAAAGGGAATAAATTGGAAGCTGTTGCTGCGTACAAGGGATTGCATGTTTAAATCCTGTCTTAAACTTCATAATTCAGAACACCAACCTTCAGATCGGCGCCCCGGCACCTTGCATCATCAAAAATTGCAAAAGTCTCGCGCTCCTCTACAGGAGCACTCGACCGTGGCATGCAGCGACCCCTGAGCTCCAGTACCATCCATGCAGGTGGGCTTGCTCGTGCATCAAAGAATGTCACTCCTTGATGCGTTGTGTGGTCAAGCTGGGGGAGTATGTACTCTGCAGCAGTCCTGTAAGGCACAGAGCAAGAGTGTAAAACTCGATCTTGGACAGCCACTTCAATTAGCAATTGTATTTTGCTTCCTGGTTAGGAGTGTGTTAAGCAATACTGGAAGTTTTGAGATGTTACAATGTAAAGGCGGTTAGTAAAACGCCTCTTTCAAGCTTGCTATCACAGGTGTTGGGTCAGTGTGCTCTTCAGGTCTAGGACAAGCTGACCGCTTTCTGTGCAAGGATGCCATGCACGTTGGTTTTATCTTTGCAACAAAGCAAGGGCAAAATATCTTTGAAGTAATATCTAGCAGATTTTGGGGGCACATCAGCACCAACTGTGGCAGCAAATGTTGGCTGTTAGCAACGGCCAGGTAAATGTTCAGATGGTCAAATCATGCATTTAACGTGAGGATACCAGTAGGTCTGAAAGCTAGCTGCTGGCCTTTAAAAGGAGCGGAAATCTTCTGTAAGGGCACGCAGCACACTCTTGATAATTATAATATGGGCAGCAACAATCATACGACAACCATACCTCAGATCCTTTCTCCCTCAAAAGGAAATGGGCTAGATCCTCCATTTTGTGAACATTTAGTAACATTTTTGCCGCAATAAGACTTATACAAACCATGCGCATGCTTACAAGCACTAGTAACATCTAACGCTGGACCAGGCCACACAACCCTGCAGTACCTTGATCTTTGATTAGCTATAGAATTGCGGTAGAACTGTTGATGATTCCAGCACCTTATCGGGAAGTTTTGGCTCAAACTCCAAGCAAACCTTCATGTCAAAAGTAGGCAAGGATGACGCACCTGTTGCTGACTCCAGCTAGAAAGGCTCCACTGTCAATTAATGCATCTGCCTTTGCAGTTACGGCAAGGTCCAGCAGGATCTGCCACATGGGCTGTTCGGGGGTGGAGCCATGAGCCTGTGCAAGAATATGAGTGTTTTGTCAGTCATGTTTTGTTGAGTGCGTAATAACTCCTCAAATACCTATTGCAACTCAACATTTGATTCAGAACGCAGAATAACGGGGGATTGAAGCTAGTGGTAGTGCTACAAATCATCTTATTTTGCTTAAGTGAAAGCTAAAGTGAACAAAGCAAGAAGTCCTCATTTCAACCTGCAGCAGTTCTGCATCTTACAGGAGAGATCACGCTGAATTTGGGGTTGTTGAGAATGACGTCCAGCATCTTGCTGTTGGTAGCCTTCAAGCTTGCGTCCGCCGGCTCTAGTTGCCGCACTTGAAGGGGCAGCAACATGCGGTTGTCATTTGTGCCTGCACCCAAGTAGGATAACCAGTGCGATATTTCGAGCTCTTTAAAGAACAAATGCAAAGTTGTGCAGCGATACAGTCTTTTTCTTTACTCGTGCTTGCAACAATCCCCTAATTTTATTCTACTTGTACGTGCAAGATATCTGCACCAAATACTGTTTGAGCCAAGATGAATCATTGCACTATGCATGTCATACAATGGGCGTGACGGCACATCGCCCAAGCAGCAGGATCTGAAAGAGACCAAGCTCACCTGAAAAACCCACGATGTGAGCATTGTCAGCCAGATGCCAAGCGCTGCGTGCCAGCCGTGCTGGGTACTGCTTTGTCTCAGTAGGGAACACGCAGCAGTTCAGCCAGAAGTCCACTGTTGCCATGTTTCTACTGAAGTAGCGGTGCATCAGGTGCAGCAGCTGGGGATTTTTTGGATCCAGCTTGCTGACATCATTCATCATTTCTTTGTGCTCTGCAGAATATTACAGAGGTCACAAATGCTCAAAATTCGTTATTAGTGTGGAAATTGGACTTGGCAGGAATTCAAGCTTAAGCAATCCAGCTTATCACAAAAACACGAGAATCCAGAGACAATCCCTATAAGCAACCTGTGTTTTCACAGATGTAAGGAAACTGTGTTTGCACAGGTGTATTGTTGCAAAGATTGTGCAAAGAAAAAGAAAAGAAAAACTACGCAGGCAGTGAAAACATTATTTAAGGGGGAAAAAGCCACTTTGGTACTGGTTACCATAAAACTCCTTCACCAGCAGACCAAAAAGGCCCAGTCAGAGGAGTCCATCAGAATACCAGAAAGCAAGAAGGAACTCACAAATAGTCTGGAATACCAGGCACAAACAAGCAAGAGCACCAGGCACGGAAACTGCAGAGCTTAGCTAAGGGTATACCAGGGAGAACCACCCGTCTCGGCCATTGCCGGCCTCAAAAACTACCGAGTCACATAGCCGGCCCTACAGCACTGAACCGCCGTGCTACTCCACCAACACAGTCACTCAGTGCAAGCATTTAAGGTCTACTAAGCATACATTGCTTGCACTTCCTCGGCATCACACTGCTCCCACTGTGCCTGCCTTAGCCAGAGGAAGATCCCGACTACCCGAACCAGAGCAGAGACTGTGCAAGCTATCCCTATCAACAAAATCATCAGTTCTCTGCTTCAGCTGTAGAACTGGAGTTCTTGCGTAGTGAGCGTAGGCTGAGATCTGGCAGGCACTTTGCATAAAGTGCTGTGTACTCTCGTTTTAGGCATTCTTTTTATGCCTTGCTTTTGCTCGGGTTGTTTTTCCGCCCCCCCCCCTCAGCTTGTGCTTTGACTTGTGGGTGTTCCCATCTGAGCTCGTTTGGATCTGACTTATGGACTTGCCGCTTGCTTCTTTGCGTTGTGTTGCTTTTTTGAGGGCCTGCAGCCCATTTTT
>Ga0307968_1000318_pt1 | contig 32468 bp, 32 predicted proteins | sample OrgLakmetagen650_FD_201834 | JGI IMG/M metagenome (GOLD analysis project Ga0307968, IMG submission 201834) | Saline water microbial communities from Organic Lake, Antarctica - #650 | ecosystem: Environmental > Aquatic > Non-marine Saline and Alkaline > Saline | place: Antarctica: Organic Lake...
CTCTCTCTCTCTCTCTCTCTCTCTCTCTCTCTCTCTCTCTCTCTCTCTCTCTCTCTCTCTCTCTCTCTCTCTCAAGCACGTTGTTAAGGTTAACCAGAACATGTCGAAATGACAGAACTTTGGATTGATCAATCAAAAGGGCTTGGATTTCAACAGTTAGATTGACAAATATTTGGAATGAAGCAGATATTACAAGTCTGCCCTGGTGCGCTTGCCAGCTTTGCCTTCATCCAACACATTGCGATCGCGAGGTGCACTGGCCGTGAGAAAATGATGAGAAAATGCTGTGGCGCACCACGTCTGTACTGGAGCAATGTGGTTGCACAGTGAATAACTGGCATAGAACACTAGCACTGGCACTCTGATGCAGTGCACTGGATCATACGACTGCAATAGCATGGTGTACTAGCAATGAGTATATCCTACAGCGCTGTCCCCACTTCCCCACTGCCCCGGGCTAGCGCACCGCACGTCACGCCTGTGCTCGCACAATATACTAGTACATACATTTCTAAAGCGCACCACACGGCACGCCTGCCCTGGCGCAGTATACCGGCACAGATACTACCTGGCACACCTGCACTGGCTCAGTACTGTACTGGCAGTGTATTGCAGTATGGCAATTCTGTAATGCACCACACGCGGCACACCTGCACGATTGCTAGCAGCTGTCCTTTGGATTGCAGCTGCGGGCGGCTGTAGTCACCCTCTCTTGCCACCTATGAGTGCAAAGCAACAGAGACAAGTGTGAAAAAAGCTCCTACCACCAACATGCACGTGTGGTCTGCATAATGGGAATGATCTCATGATCAGCAGAATGAGAACTACAACACAAATGTGCGCATGTTCTCATTTCTTAGGAAGCCAAAAGCACGTCCTTTGTGCCTAAGCCCGAACAGAACACGCTTGTGCTGTCACTGAACTTCCATCATTACTGCTCCACACCTCAGAGAAAGCTATCATGAGCATATAGAAGCACATAGAAGAATATAGAAGCATACAGAAGCATATATAGAAGCATAAATACAAGCATACAGAAGAAGAAAGCTATCATGAGCATATGGCCATGCTATCTGATGAGCATATAGAAGCACATAGAAGAATATAGAAGCATACAGAAACATATATAGAAGCATAAATACAAGCATAAAGAAGAAAGCTTTCATAATCATATGGCCATGCTATCTCTAGACGGATGCACACAAGGCTGAATATACCACTTTTGATGCTATTATGATAACTGTGACTCAGAAAGAGCCAGGAGTGCGTTCAGCATGTTAACGTTATCTGCTAGACAGACATGACAAGGCCAAAGGTATGAAAGCATTGTTATTGCCATTAAGTGGCTGTCCGTACCTGCAAGAAAGCCAGAGCATGTCCAGCATGGTTACGCATCTGCTAGACTGATATTGCAAGGCCAAATGCACGATATCACTGTTCTTGCCAATGAGTGGCTGTCCGTACCTCCGAGAAAGCCAGGAGCATGTCCAGCATGGCCACGTTGTCAGCCACACGTAGGATCAAGGGCAGGTGCGCAGCCAAGCAATCCAGAAGCTGCTCAAGTACCTGGTCAGCGTATGTAATTGTGTAACCAATCAGTTCATCGTAGTACATATATAAAGTGCGCAGCAAGGAAACCAGCAGCTGCTCAAGTACCTGGTCAGCGTATATAATTGTGTAACCAATCAGTTCATCTTAGTACATACAACAGGTGCACAGCCAAGGAAACCAGCAGCTGCTCAAGTACCTGTTGCATATGTGACTTTTATCATATCTATTGCCTTAGTGCATAAACTTGTGCACAGCCAAGAAAGCCAACAGCTGCCCAAGCTCTTGCCACTCAGCTGCCTGTTGCATGTGTGAGTGTGTCTATCATACCTGTTCATGGCCATGGTGCGGTCAAGACAACTACACAGTAGTTCCTTGCGCCAGGCAGTAATGGGCTGTTGAGGCAGCATTGCGTAGCCATGCATTCAAGGCAACTGCAAAGCTATTTTTAAAGGTTTTTCAAAACAAGGAGTTACCTGGTACCACATACCTTATCCGTGAGCACCACACACATTTTCTATGAGCACCAGGCATTCATGGGTAGCGTCACGCAGCCTCGCAAATTAGGCAGAAAAAAAAGATACAAAAGATACTCTGCACCATAAGGTGAACGACACCACACACCTTCTCCGTGAGCACCAGGCAGTCATGGGCAGCGTCGCGTAGCCTCGCAATCAAGGCATTGGAAAAAAAATACAAAAGATGCTCTGCACTATAAGGTGAACGACACCACACACCTTCTCCGTGAGCACCAGGCAGTCATGGGCAGCGTCGCGTAGCCGTGCATTCAGAGCATTCAGCTCGTGTGTGGTGAACAGCAACGAGGAGCGGCCTCGCTTTTCTAGGGGTAAGAAGGACCTGCACACCGTTCGAGCAGCAGCAAGACCAATCAGTCTGGATGTGAAATGGACAGGACATACCATAACTATATCATCTTTACTAGGGTTGCCAGAACCACGCATATATAATACATAAGTATATATGTTGTATATATGGTATTTTAAGCAGAAAAAGATCACCATACATACAGTCATATACAGTTCTGGCCAATTATAATTTTAACCCACAAACATGCTGCCAGAATAAGCAGCTACGACTTTTTCTCTCACCTCTCAAAACTTGGCACCAGCCAAAAAATATTTTATTACTGTTCTTCTCAGCTGTTTTCACAGATCGCAGGCTGATGTGCGTATACATTGCAAGCTGATGTGCGCATCATAAATGTAAAGACCCTATTCAAAGACACTTTACACAAAGCACATCACATATCTAGGGTCGGCCAGAACCATAAATATACACCATATAATAACTTCCCTGCCAAAACTACCGTATATAAACTGCATATATATAGTTCTGGCCAACCTACACACAAGTGTCAGATCAAATCACTGGCACTGCAAAGTATAGGACACGACACGTCAACTCGAACAAGAAAAGAAAAGAAAAGAAAAGGATAACTACGCAGGCAGCAAAACATTCCCTGCATCAATGAAGGAAAAGGAGACACATTGGCTCGAAATAGTGTCATGAGTCTCCCCAACCAAACTAGAACAGAAGCTCTCAATTGTCAACCAACAAAATGCTGGTCACACAAGCAATGTCGCTGCCACTGATTGGACGTGACATGAGCATGGATGCCTTGAATTTTAATTAATTTTAACTAATGCCTTGAATTTTAATTAATATCAAAGTTTGAAACCCTCAGATCTGCTGCAGGATAAGCAGCTACGTAAGGTTCTTTGTTCTAATTAACAGTCAGCACCACCCGATTTGCGCTAGCAGGGCTGGTGCCCAACGACTCACACCATGTTTGGGAAAGCATGCTCGTTTTACCCACAGACATCTTCTGGCAGGACAAGCAGCTATGTTTGCTTGCTCGTCTAGTGACATTTGGCACCACCTGATTTTGGCACCACCTCACTTGGCACCACCTGACTTTGGCACCACCTGATTTGGCACCACCTGATTTGGCATCACCTCACTTGGCACCACCTGATTTGGCACCACCTGATTTTGGCACCACCTGATTTGGAACCACCTCACTTGGCACCACCTGATTTTGGCACCACCTGATTTGGCACCACCTGATTTTGGCACCACCTGATTTGGCACCACCTGATTTGGCACCACCTGATTTGGCACCACCTGATTTGGCACCACCTGATTTGGCACCACCTGATTTTGGCACCACCTGATTTTGGCACCACCTGATTTTGGCACTACCTGATTTGGCACCACCTGATTTTGGCACCACCTGATTCTGGCACCACCTGATTCTGGCACCACCTGATTTTGGCACCACCTGATTTGGCACCACCTGATTTTGGCACCACCTGCACTTGCACACACTTGCGTCAACTAACTTAAACCACACTGGCGCTTCTGGAAGAGCACGCTGCCATGCCTGATTACCTAGGTAAGATGCCTATGCCTGCACAGTTTGCCAGTTGTATAGCACATCGCACTCACTTTGGAAAAAGCAGGCCTGACTATTTCTATAGGTTATACAGGTTGCCAATACAAACAACTAGCTGTATTACACACCACACTCACTTTGGGAAGGGCACGCTGGCAACGTTGCCTTGCGAGTCAGTGGGGAGAGGGGCACACATATAGAAGCCACGCCGGTTACTGTACTGCACCTGCGCGTGTGCAAAGCATAATTATGTGAGTTTGAGAGTCAGTGGGGAGGGAGGCACACATGTAGAAGCCACGCCGATTACTACTGCACCTGCACGAGTGCAAAGCATAATTATGTGAGTCTGAGAGTCAGTGGGGAGGGGGGCACGCATGTAAAAGCCACGCCAATTACTGTACTGCTCCTGCACGTATGTATAGCATGCTCCATGCCACGATCCATGCCACAATCTATGGCATGATCCATGGCATGATCCATGCCGCATGGGTTGGCCAACACCATATACCGGTATGTATATGACTGTACCTATGTTGAAAATTTTACTTTCTTCCCTGCTATTATTATTTATTTATTACCTATTACCCTATACTTTCAACATGTACTACGCATGGTTTTGGGTTTTGGCCAATCCTTCTTACATACATTTGTTCGGAGTGCTTACGCGCCAACACAATACATGCTGCTCTGACAGAAGGGGGCAACAAACGTAAGAGCCTTTACAAATGCATGTGTGAGTGCATTGCACATCCATGTTTGTTAGACACACCTTTGCGGATCCAGGGTGATAGGCAACAATTACAATCAATTTTGTGAAACGCAATTCCTGCCTACGTTTGTGCTGTGTGTGCAAAGCCAGATCTGGGGAAGATAACCAAAAGAAAGTGAAAGTGCACACAATCATAGCACCGTGTGCTGGGTCACAGTAGCGCACACAAAATATAGACATGTATGCTCGCACATACTTTGATGTCATATCCTTCTGCAACTTTCTTGCCACTAGGGCCAGTATTAGCGGTATCCTTGTGCAGCCCCACCCCCCTGATTATTATACACACATGCACACATACATGCATTAACACTATAACTTTCAAAGATTTCTTGCCACAAGGGCCAGTGTCAGTGGTGTCCTTGTGTAGCCCCCCCCTCCCTAAATAATAACACACGTGCACACTCGTACACACCTTCAATTTAGACACACTTGAGGCTTTCTTGCCACAAGGACCAATATCAGTGGTGTCCTTGTGTAGCCCCCTCTCCCTTGTTTATAACACACATGCACACTCAAACACACCTTGACGTCGGATGCTTTTGAGGCTTTCTTGCCGTGAGGCCCGGCTCCAGCAGAGCCTTCATGCAGCTCGGCCACCTCTTGCCTATAACCCTCAGCCAAAGTGTGTACCTGTGACGAGCACATAAAAGACACAACTCATACTGCGATCCTGAAAAGTTTAACCTGGCCACGTTTAAGAGCTTGCCCACCTCTTGTCTGTAACCCTCAGCCAAAGTGTGTACCTGTGACGAGTGTCAGATCAAGTCAACGTCACTGCAAAGTATAAGACTAAGCACATCAACTCACACGATGTCGCACGATGTCACACGATGTCACACGATGTCACACGATGTCAAACGATGTCGCTGCCACTGATTGGGCGTGACACGATTTGTTGCTGCCACTGATTAGGCGTGACATGAGCACATAAAAGGTGCAGTTCATACTGTGATCCTACAAAGTTTGACTTTTGGCCACGTTTAGGAGCTCATCCACTCATGCATTGCTACGCTTACACAATAAATGCACGATAAATGCAATGATGTGCAACCTACCTTGTCTGTGATCCTGCAAAAGGTGGTCCTGGCCACGTCTAAGAATTCATCTGCCCCCGCTGCTACTGCAAAGCACTGCTGGACTCTGTTCAACAGGGGGGACGTGCTCAGCTGTGCGTCTGTGTCGATCACCTGTGTGCAGCCAGGGTGTGTGTATGTATGGCAATGTATCTAATCAGATCACTTTGCAGAAAAAAGCAAAAAGCTGTGCGTCTGTGTTGATTTCTTGTGTGCCGTCAGGTTGCGTGTATGACAAAATATCTAATCAGTCCACTTTGAAGAAAAAAACATAAAGCTGTGCGTTTGTGTCGATTTCCTGTGTGCATCCAGGGTGTGTGTATGACAAAATATTTTATTGAATCACTTCCCAGAAAATAAACATACATCTGTGTGCCTCTATTGATCACCTATGAATCCAGGGTGCGTATAATTCTACCATTATATCTTCTTGGTTCACTTTATAGAAGAAACACTTTGCTGTGTACATCTACTTCCTTGTATACCAACCTCATCTATCCTGCTCAGCATCTCAGTCAGGGCCTCCTCCCCACACGTTTTGTGCACTGCTTTCAACAACACCGACTCAGCTGCACCAAGGCTCTCGTGAAGTGTGGGTAGCGATTTGAGGGTAGACCTCAACAGAAGCATGGCATTCACCATGGCACTGATGCGCGCAGCTGTGAGGTGTGTGTGTGCGTGTGTGTGTATGTGTGTGTGTACGTGTGTATACGTGTGTGCATGCAACTGAGTGTGATTGGGAAGTACTTGCATGAGAAAATGCCTGAAAAACACCAGCAATTTATCCTACTAAAAATATGAGTAAAAAGACTAGACCACCTTGAATTTTGTTGTGTACTGTGACGTGCATAGCACATAGGTATAATTACATTACTGTGATGCGCATACTACATATAAATACATTTTTGTGATGCGTAAAGGACATATAAGTACATGAGCTGATATAAAATTCAATTAGAATGTCTTGAACACAAATATTTGCTGCCCATGAAGATTAAAAGGCGGTGCCTACCTTTGCTCAAAAGCATCCTTATACTTGTATGCAAATACCTGAATCTAATGCCTTTGCATGATTTACAAGAAGCAAAGCATGTTGCATTATTTAAAAAGAAGCAAAACACGTTGCTATTTCGAAAAGACACATTTATATTGTCTGCTGTAGGTTAAAAAGGCTAGGCTGCCAAGCGGCTTTAAAGGTAATCAATAGCTTCTTCCTGTCCATTCTCAGCCACAAAATCGTAGTACACGCTTGGGTTTGCGTGAATGTTGCCTGCTGCCTGTGGTTTGGGCAATTGGATCACCAAAACAATGTACATATTTCTCAAAGTACAACAACATATAGTCTAGGTCATTTCATAGCACACACTTGGAACCGCATGGGCGTTGCCTGCTACCCGTGGCTTGGGCAATTGGATCACCAAACCACCTAACCATTGCACTTATTTATCTTACAGAAGCATACAGGTTATTTCACACCACAGTGACCATTTAGATCAGCAAAGACGTTGCCTGCTGCTCGTGGCTCGGGCAATTGGATCACACCACCACTGCACTTATTTATCTAACAGAAGAATACAGGTAAGATCACACCACAGTACACACTTGGATCCGCGTGGATGTTGCCTGCTGCTCGTGGCTTGGGTGGCTGGATCACCAAGCGGCTGCAAACCTTGTCAATATCCTTGGGCAGTACGCACAGTACCTGTTTAACAAACATTTAACGCGTGTGCAGAATTGCAGCTGCAGACAATAGAGATATCTTTGGACGCAGTACTTATTTTATTATACAAATGACATGTGTGCAGAGTTACAGCTGCAGACTCTAGAAATGTTTTGGGCACGACACTTATTGAATATTTGACACGTGTGCAGATTTACAGATGCAGAAACTCGAAATAACCTCGGGCGCAGCACTTGTCTTGACGAACATTTTGACACATTTACAGAGTTACAGCTGCAGATCCTAAACAAGTCTTTGGGCGCAGTACCATCAGAGGCATGAATCATGTGAGGCTTCAATCTAATGTCAGACAAAGTATTCTTAGACAAACCTTCCCATGCAAATGCATCAATACATTGGTACATTGCTGCTACAACTCCCATCTGTGGCGTGGCATTGAGGGGAACACACAAACAAACACTTAAACATCCATTCATACAAACACACACACAAACACACACCTGGCCAACATTGGCAGCCATGTCCACTTGATCTCGTAGTTCCTCCACGCTGTCGTAGCGCATCTCCAGTGCCTGCCAGTAACACAGGACTTTCTACTTTATAATCGCTCTTTAACCAAAGTGATCTCACTTTGCACATTTATGCTAGCACACCGCATTTCCAGTTCCTGCCAACAACACAGGACTTTATACCTTATAATTGTTCTATCGCTAAAATGAGCTTGCAAACTTATACTAGTACAACGTGCCACCAGTGCCTGCCAACAACACAGGACTTCTTACTTCAATAATCGTTCTATTCCACCAAATGTTGGAAGGGAATTTACATGGCCAACCATCCAGGATCCCTAAAGTGGATGGTTCCCACAGCGCAAGCTGTGGCAAGATAGTTCCAACTGACATTTGGTCGCACTCGCCTCCAAGGACGTGAGTACTTCTGCAGCAGGCTGCAGAGTACTCTGCAGTTCTTTTAACAAACTTAGTTTGCACATTCATTCTAGCAGACCACGTCATCCAGCCTGCCAACAACCCAGGATTTTTCTAGTTTAAATATTTTAATTTAGAAGCGTACATTTATCAACAGCTTACACACATGATGTTGCCGTAGCGCATCTCTTGTGCCTGCTAGGTGCAAACAATCAATCGAATTATAGTTAAATTGTTCATACTACACCCAAACACACACGTGCATACACGCACATCAGGATCTGTGAGGGGCTGCAGCAGAGACGCACGCAGCAAACGCTGCCCTGTGCTCGTGCGCGTGTGGTTCATGTGGTGAAGCAAGCTGCGATGGGCGAGGTGCCGCCTGGAGCCACGGAAAGAATGCGTGAGGGTGATATTTGCTTTTAATTGTCAGGTGCACAGTATAGTGTAGTTCCAGGCGCGCACACAATGACAGCGGAGATAATTGTTTATGTGTGTGAAGAGTGCGTGAGGTTGATAATTTTTCATATTTGTCAGGTGCACAGTGATGTGTTGTTGGCATGCATGGACGCACTAGCATGAGCAAGGTGCCAAAAAACAGATAGAGAGAAACAAGTGTATGTTTGTGAGATGCCTAGGTATTATTTCCAATAAGTGTGTGTAATTAACAAGTGTATATTTGTGAGATGCCTAGTTATCAATTTTACTAAGTGCGTGTAATAAGTGCGTGTAAGTGCAAGGGTGTATCATACGGCAGTGGAAAAATAAAATATTTTCAATAAGTGCGTGTAAGTGCAAGGGTGTATCATGCGGTAGTGGGGAAATAAAATCTAGCACTGGAATGAAACAGCCTCCCTTCAGAGGAGTAAACAATATGTTGCAGGTGAATGTGCAGAGGTACCATTTTATGCGTGCTGGCATGGTACACCAGCCAATCAGCACGTCAAGCCAAAAAAGTGATGAGAATGCACAGCACTAAGGCGCTCCTGATCTTGGATTGCCCCTTGTTCACCTTATGCTCTACCAACATTTTGCTCTGCCTACAATTTGTTCTGCCTTCATTTTGCACTGCCTACATTTTGTTCTGCCTACATTTTGTACTGCCTACATTTTGTACTGCCCTTACTGCAGCAGCAGACAATACTCACTTTGTTCCCAACAAATGATGTCAGCAAATCTTAGAAAAGAAAAAAAAGAAAAAAGAAAAAGAAAAGACTCCGCTGGTAGTGATGACACAGCCAGCATGATCAAGGCAAGCAAATCCTACACATCCACACACGCATGCAGACACACACATACACATACACCCACACCTAAAATCGTTTTACCCAGCTCTTCCTACGATTCCTCCTCCTCCTCCTGCTTGTTATGTTGGCTGCTTTGCCGTAAGCCCTTTCCTCTTGCCCAATCAAAACTATTGACAGCAAAGCACACACCTGAAATTGGTCGGCCCTCCCCCTCCTATGAATCCTCCTCCTTCTCCATTTTGTGCTGACTGCTTTACCGCAGGCCCTTTTTTGGTGCCCAGACCCACACCAGCAGAGCCCAAGTTCCCAGACCCAGTGAGTGACTGCGGCAGGATCTCTAAAGATTCGACGCTGCCTGTTTTATATTAGACGACGAAGATGTTGCACTCAGAAATTCTCGGACCCAGTGAGTGTCTGCAGCATGATTTCCATGCTGCCTGTTTGGTAATGGTGCAACGAAGATGGCGTACTTTCAAATTCCCAGACCCAGTGAGTGGCTGCAGCAGGATTTTAAAAGATCCTATGCTGCCTGTTCATTTAAGAGGAACAAAGATAATGCACTTTAACGTTCCCAGATCCAGTCAGCGACTGCAGCATGACTTCCAGAGATTCCATGCTGCTAGTTTGGTATGGTGCAACGAAGATGGCGTACTTAAAAGTTCCCAAACCCAGTGGGTTGCTGCAGCAGGATTTTTAAGGATTCTATGCTGCCTGTTAAGTATGGTGCAACGAAGATGATGCAGTCAGAAGTTCCAGTTCCAGTGCGGTATTTCGACAGTTTTCGTTTCTAGGCGTCTATGAAAAGAAACTGCTGAGTTTAGTGTGTAACACTTAAAACTCCAGTTCTTGTAGAGCAGCAATCACATTTCCTTATTCCTCACAACTGCACTTCTTTCCTAGCTTAATTTGAATTTCGTTTCCTTTTCCCTTTGGAAAGTTTGTGAGGACCATGTTTGTTAGCAGTTGTACTGTGTCCTTGTGAATAATCCCACCATCATCTCACGATGCAAACGGGATAGAACCAGAAAGAGAGAGAGAAAGAGAGAGAGAGAGAGAAAGAGAGAGAGAGAGAGAGAGAGAGAGAGAGAGATAGAAAGAGAGAGAGAGAGATAGAGAGAGAGAGAGAGAGAAAAAGCGCAAAAGAGCCTCTTGATACATATGATCTAGAGTCAAATGTGCAGTACACAATGACAAAAGAGAACGTGCACAAAATATCTGACCGTATCCATAATACTTAAAGCGGCTGCACTTTCTGCCCTGTATGTGCCAACCAGGCTCAGCACGCACCACTAACCAGACCACATACACGACACCGGACAAAAAACACACACGCACGTACACACATAATTGCACACACACACCTGCATGCAGATATGTATGTATGCAGATCAGTGATTCAGCGTGACCGGCAAAAAGCACCAGCGTGCCAGCTTACAGTAGAAACTGATGCAAAATTTTGCTCCCTGCTTTGCGTGCGCATTAATCTAGCTAGCGCTTGAGTTGATCGCAATAATTTCCAGGTGCGCACATTTGCCCAAGAGCTCTAGAAAGGAGGCTGTCCAGTCCGTCCACAGCACAACACACACACACATGAGCACCATTCATGCAGACACGCAATACACACGTACGCCAAGGGCCATGTGCGCACACGTGCCCAAGAGCTTTAAAAGTAGCTGTCAAGTCTGCCCACAGTACATGCACAACATACACATAAGACCATACATGCAGACACACAGACACACACCAGCGTCCAGGGCCATGTGCGCACACGTGCCCAGCTCAACAGTCAGACTGTGGGCCAAGACGTGGGCCCCGTCCATGAGGTGCTGAAGCAGAGCCCCTGTAATAGTGCGTTTGTACGTGCGTGCTCGCAAATGAAAATGAGTCTGTGTAAAGCAAGCACCAAATGATACCATATCTGCACAGTATACAACTGATTTGACTTCACACACGGGTATCTGTGTTGTTGCGTGTATGATGTGTGTGTACATGCATATGCTGTGCACAAATAGAAGCGGCAGGAACAAAGAGTGTCTCGTATGTGCCCACTTTTGCAGTATGACAAGCCAAAAATATCAAGCGCAGGTTGATGAGTTACAGCACCTGCGCCCTGTGCTTTGAGGAACCCACCTTCGCACTTTGTACGTTTAAAAATAATGCACATGGTATCTATTACAGGAGACCAATTTCAGGGGTGTAGACCACAACCACAAGGCAGGGCGTAGATTGCAACCACAATAGGGGCGTAGATCGCAACCGCGATTTGGGGCGTAGATTGCAACCACAATAGGGGCGTAGATCGCAACCACAAGGCGGCAAGTGAGCGGGTGCGAGGGATGTAGCCCTAGCTCCTTTGTCATGCAGCCTGTGTTTAAGTTCTTAGAAAAAAATTTCCACAATAATGAACAACCACAGAAGCGTCCACCTGCAGCCCCAAACGCAAGAAAGTTCCAGCGTTGCCCTTCCATTCTTTGCAAATTTTTAGTGCCGACACATTTAAAGCACAGATTAAAATAATGAGTGCTGGGTAAGAATTGTTTTACCTGCAGCCCCACACGCTAGGTAGAATCCAGCATTGCCACCCCCTGCTGCTGTGGCCCTGGCTAACTTCTCCCAGGAGGGTTTGTTTGCACATGTCTGTGTATATTGTTTGTGTGGCAGGAACTTTGTGCATGCGTGAGAGTGTGTATTTGTGTGTATGTAATTTATTGTGTGGGTGTATGCATCTTTGTGTATATGCAGCTTATTGTGTGGGTGAATGTGCATGCATAGTTGCCTCCATGTTGTGTGTTTGTGCAAGTGGGTGAATGGTGGAAACATCTCGTAGCTTACACACTCTCACGCACACACACACACACACTCACACACACCTGGATGGCCATCAGGCCTTTTGTGTCGTTGAAAGACGAGCGTGGGAGGTAGTGACACATGCTGGGCATGCTGTGCTGTGCCTGGAGCACAGGGCTGTTGTTCATGGGAGGGGCGCTAGCAGCAGCAGCAGGTTTCAAGGGAGCACCTGTCAATGAACATCGTTGAATATAGTGAGTGGTGGCAGCAGTGACTGCACGCTGGACAAGCTGTGCCGTGTCTGGAGCACAGGGCTGCTGTTTAAAAGAGGGGCATAGCAGCAGCAGCAGCAGCAGCGGCAACAGCAGCAGCAGCAGCACCAAACATCGCTAGTATGTCACTGGCGATGAATGTAACAATACAGTGGCTGTTGCAAACCAGTTAAGTTGGGCACAACGATAAAAGTTGGGCACACTAATGAAGGACAGGGCTGCTGTAAAACGAGGATCTCGCTTCCGGCAGTAGACTGTGAGAAGGACCTGGCTGTTCTGATTGATGTGTTGTGCTTCTTTATATGAGGGTAACAGTTCCGAGTCTATTTGTGCCGAAGGTGTCATTACCATCACCATCAGCTTATAAGTTTCTTGTTTATTTATTAGGGATAAACGTGTTGTCGGCTATAGCCAATGACCAAGTAATGTGTGCGTCCTTGGCCAATTAATACGTGCCTCCTTCAAAGCCTACTCCTCAGTTATACTTTAAAAAAAAGTAATACGCCACGTAGGTGGTGAAAATGCTTTGTTGTTGTTCAACGTTCTTTTTGAAACAGCGTCAGATGTTTGCTTTGGCAAAAACACAGAAATGGAAGGGTGCACATTGCAAACTTATGCTGTAAGAGGCACTCCTCTCTATTAATAATAAAAATAAAAGGTCATTATTGACTTTTTTGTGCCTCTGACAAAGAGAATATCATAGGATGCCATGCCAGCACGTCTGCATGTGCAATTGCTGTAAGACCCTACCTGAGGTCTTTTACCCTCTTACATGCAACAAAAGTTGAGGCACCATCAGCCATGTATATGATGTATTACTGCCCGTGCACATATTTCCTCTCCAAGGTTTAATACCTTCCTAGGTCTTACCCTGAAGCGCGGCGGTCCCAGTGTGAGGAGCGAGCAACACCATCTCCTGCATTTCATATGAGAGCGGGTTTTTGTGAGCGTCCTTGTGCTCATTTTTGTCTCTTGAGGTAAGTACGCAAGCAGGCAATCATTGCCTGATGCTGATACTGCAAAAACAATTAAACAAAGCACGCAGGCTGAATATAATTACATGTAAGAAGGACTGCTGCTGAGTTATTGGTATGTGTGCCCATAGAGTAGAGACAATATACGCGCCCACCTTAAGCCAAAGTCACAACTAGCGTGTCGCTAGCTAGCCGTTGCTTTGTTTCAGTCTTTGCAGTCATCTGATGCGCACCTGAGCATCATGCAGCTTCAGAAGCATGCTCGTGGTGACAGCTGCTGAGCTGCCAGACTCGATGAACTGGCATAGGCTCAGCGTTAGGTTGGAGGGGTTGAAGGCTGCAAAGCCTACCTGCAGGCACACTCTCAACTCCTTTGTCAAATTGGTCACATTATCAACATTGTGAGTGCAACTTTACAAAACACCAGAACTGACGTCAAAGAGTTAGCAAGCAGGCAGAACCACGCATCGGTGCACTTGCAAAAGTAACGAGCTGTCGCTCTATTCGCCTTACTGGTGTCCTCATAGCTGTGCAGATTTGTGATCCTCGTCACTCACCTCCCTTGCTCTGTTATCAATAAGACCCACGATGCTGCCACCACACTCGCTCAATAAGCCTCCAATGGCTCTCGCCTCCCCTGCAAGGTGAAGAGTTATTGTGACTGCCGGTACATAGAGTTACAAAGCCTCATGTCCCATTTACATTTGCCCGACTATTTTACAGAAGCGCATGACGAGAGTAATAATCGAGGAGTCTGTTAGCACTAGCGTGCATGCGGATTGCCATTGATCAATGAATTTTGGGTATAGCTGTCGCTTTTGAATTGTGCATCGGACTTGGCTCAAAAACTGGCCTACCCTCTGCCCCTTCCTCTACTCCCCATCCATGCTGCTTCCACAAGACCTTAGCTCCCTTTTGCGAGGACTGTGCTATAGCTGATGGGTGGTGGATCATGACCGGATTTGGTGGCTATTGCTACAATTAAATTATTAAAAGGACGCGTTGGTACCGCACACAAATCGACTCCTTCACATCGATTATTTGTGCGAGGCTGTTATTTACGATCATATCATATAAATTTGCATGTTATAATAAAACAACGCCGCTTTTCAACTCAACAGAAATCCCGGTAAACCTCTCTTCTTCGAGCTTGTTTGGCAATTAATATAAAAGTTTAAGGAGGCAGTAGGAAACCATTCCCCACAATAATAAAACAAAGGGAGACACTTGGTACTGGGCACCAAACTAAAACTTCACCTCCAGGAGGAGCAAAAGAAGATTGAAAACAGGAAGTAAAGCTATAATTTGACCTGAAATCGGCTCCCAATGAGAGCTGGGATTGGATTGGGGGAATGGCACTGGTAAGGCACGACCATTCTGTGAGTGTTGTAAACGGTGCCCTCTCTTTTCTGTGCCCAAAACTCACAGATGATTCCCCCTTTTTAATTTATTGCGGTCAGTTGGTCCTGGCAGACGCTTGGTTTTACTCAGTGCTGCAATGTCACAAACAGCGTTGTGCCTTTTTTCCCTTTCCAGGTTTGTTTGTATGTGCTACAAGTCTGGTGCTACAACAAAAATTATCCCAGTTTTTACACATTTAAAATACGAAGCCTAGCAGTCCCACGTTGTGACTGATGGCTTTATCTGTAACTTTGGCTGAGACCAAATCTTCTTGCTATATATTTTGCCTAACCTTTGTTGCTGTATAAAATCCCTTGCAATGCTAGGCCAGCAAAAAAAGTGCATCAGCCTAACTGGTGCCCCCCTATAAACCCTGATTGTGTCCCCTTCCCAATAAAGGTCAACGAGCAAAGATTGCCTAATTCAACTGATTCCTTTTACACTGTGTGACAGAGGCATTGCTAGCAGGAGACACCCAGCTCTTTCAACAAAGTACACGGCTTGGCAAACGTACAGAAGAATGTTTGCGCCATAAAGTTGCAATAATACAAATTTACAGACGCCTACGACAGAAAGCAGTCTTAGTAAAAGTAACTATCAACGATCAAGACGCATAATGTACAGGTGACAATCTAGATACGTACAAAAATCTATCAAAAGCACAGGATCATAAGTGTGACAGGAAAAAGCGCACGTCAACCTCTGACCAACAAAAACAGAGCGTCTGCTACGCAATACAACATAGACGCTCCAGCATTATGAGATACAACAGAGGGCAAAAAGAACAATGATCACACTCACACAGCTGAGGCATTCAGTGGGAAAAATGCGCTCAGTTACTTTGATGAGCACACAACTGGTGGGCCACGATAGAGGATTTGATTGGCCATTGCAGTCAGGAATGTGGTATGCCAAGAGGCAGTGGCAACAACGCTCTGTGGCCGAGAGAAGTTGACACCAGAACAGTGACAGGCCTTGTCAGCAACGCACATAGGTCAGCCAACACTGCACCAGCAGTATAGCTGGTCAATGGCAATTAGTGGCACCAACACACACACAGACACACACACATACACACACTCTCTCTCTGGCCATGAGTGGTATGCAGTCTGATGGCATCAACACAAGCTACTGTACAAACTCGCACAATCTATACCAAAAAGCGACGGCAACAAAGCACTGTACAAATTCACGATTAGAACCAGGACCATCTAAAATTCACCATCACTGGCCACAGGAATCCATGAGCAGGTTTGCAGCCTCCGTTGGTGCTTCCGGTGCGAGCGAGAGTGCTGGCATACAGGGCATTTCCAGCAGGAGGCCCCACACTGTAATGCATTGTGTGTAGACAAAAGAGCATGGTGTATGTGCAAGGCTTTTGAGTACAGCCCCCAGACTGACTGTGAAACGAGGTGAGCAACGAGGTTACGTAATGGGCTGCTGCGCACAATCAACATGCTGTTCCTATTACACCTGCTGCTGCCTTTGCGATTGCAGGAGCTGCACCCAAGGCCCCAAGTGCGCCGTGGAAGGCCAGCATGGGCGAGCCGCTGTGTACACCAGTGAAGGTGTTTAGCCAGCCTAAGTTTTTGTTGTACCTACCTAAGGCAGTTTTGCCAAGTTGCCCACCAGGACATAGTCTATAATAAAATTTAAATGCGATGAACGGACGTTGATAACTGTTGTGCACAGAGCAGTGACGTAGAGTGATGCAGAGTGACGTAACAAGCACTACAAGCGCCTTGACATTTTTAATACCGTACCTTACATACTCATCCCGTACCCCAGATTTCAGGAATATTATACTGAACCCCGCTCTTTCTTGCATTCCAACAATATATATGATTTGTAGGGTTGGCCAGAACCATATATATACGGTGTACATACGGAAATTTTTGCTTGAAAACCATCAAATATACGGTGTATATATACGTATATATACAATTCTGGCCAACCCTAATGATTAGCCCTTATCCCTGTCATCCAGCAGGGCTTTTAGCCTTGTGTAGCATCGATCAGCTTTACATGAAAGGAAACACCACAAAAGGGTGAGAAACGTCACCATGTTTTTGCATTTTGAGGCCTGACGCTCTGTGTTCACCTGCCCTGCACCCCTTTCTGCCCTCCCTTCCCCCAAAATCTACTCCATCTAGACACTATCACTGATACTGGCGCTCTTCTCGCTCTTCTCAATGCCACTACTGCTGCTGCTGCTGCTGGGTGCCTTGCTTGTGCTTGCGCATGCTGATGGTGCAGCTTGGGTGCGGGCAGCCTTGGTGCGTGATCTTGTTTGCCACACCAGCTGCCCCACCTGCTCATCTGTTAGCTGCTGGGCTGCTTTTAATTTGCTCTGCGTACGCAAGTGTTGCAGTCTGGTCCTCCAAAACCAAGGTTTTTCTTTGGCGTGACAGGAGGCCTTTTCATCGCTGCTCCCTGCACCTGTCGCTCAGCCCGTTCCACTTGCTGCTGTTGTCGCTGCTGCTGAGGCGGGATGGTGCCGGGGAGGGGTCTGGGGGGCTTTTCGTAGCTCGTGAGTTGCAGCGACCCAAACAACTTTATTTACGCCAATCCCGCACAACGCCGCAGGGTCAAAAGTCAAAAAAGAGAGTCAGAAAAGAAAGCATACCGCAGTCAAACCGCAGGGCAAAAAACGTTTCATGCGGGGTGTTATAGGAAAGGTACGGTACACTGCTTTTGTCCATGTACATGAAGCGGAGCGTTTCATGGTGCTCTTTTTATTAGGAGCACTACACAAAACGCTCCACTTCATGTACACGGACAAATTGATTGGACTCATAAAAAGAGACGGGTTCTAAATGCAAAGTCAGTGGACAACGATTGTGGCTGTCGCCATTGTGGCTCTTTTCTCGCCTTCTCTCTTTTCTTCTTCTCCTTCTTAGGGAGGGCCAGAACCGTGCTTGCACACTTACCATACTCGTGTATGGAAATATAAGCAGGGGAACCTATGGTGCATGCATAGAATTCAGACCACTCCTTACTTTATCAAACCTCCCCAGTCAGCACCAGACATTCATCGCACTTGCGCTTTTTGCGGCTTTCCCCCCTTATTCATGCTGTCTTCTTTTGCTAGCCTCCCCACTTCCCAGCCTGCACCAGCCCCCAATAAAATGCACGCACGCACACTCTGCACAAGGCCACACGTGCACACATACACACACACATACACACACACACGCACGTGCACACACAAACACACACTCACACACATACACACACACACACAAACAGAGACAGAGAGAGAGAGAGAGAGAGAGAGAGAGAGAGAGAGAGAGAGAGAGAGATAGAGAGAGATAGAGAGAGAGAGAGAGATCAGGCACACTCATCCACCACTAGCACACCTCTGCAACTGTTTCTCCCCTCCCTCCTGCTGCTCTCTCCACTCTGAAGCCACAGCACCCTCACCACGAAAGAGGGCCTCCTGTGTGTGTTTGTTTGTTTGTGTGTGTGAGTGCGTGTCTGTGTGTGCACGTGCACCTGTGCGTGTGTGCATGCACATTTTTGTGTGTGCACGCATGTATGTATGAACTCGCGTATGCTCGTGCGTGTGCTTGCGTGCATGTATATGTGCATGAAGTACCTCAATCTCAGAGCTATCAGGCCAACGCCATTCCTCCTCCTCTGATCCTGCGTGCTGCTGCCGCCGCTGCTGCGGATGGTCTGGATGGCCATTAGCAACTCCTAAAAGGGCGCCATCTGGAAGGCCAGGCCTGTGCACGTTAGTGTATGTGTGAGTGTGCGTGTGTGTGTATGTGTGTGTACGTGTGTGTACATGTGAGTGAGTGTTTCTTGTACGCTATATGATTGTACGTGTGTGCTGGTATGTGTTGCACTTTGTGTGTGTGAGACTGTGCTCTTCACAGCACCTGCTGACGTTCATGCCTGCCAATCACACTTACAACGCCAAGAGAGGTGCCAAAAGGCGCAGCAAACTTCATCCTTTGTGTATACAGATTTGTGACGTGTGTGACGTGTGTGTGTGTGTCTGTGATTGCTTGTGTGCAAGTGTGCTTGTCAAGATACCCTAGGAGCAGCATACTTGATCCTTAATGTATACAGATATGTGACATATGTGACATGTGTGTGTCTGTGATTGCTTGTGTGCAAGTGTGCTCAATAGGATACAACAAATCCCAAATGTTTTGTTCAATTAAGGTTGGACAGGAAAACAGCATAAAACAATCCTGTTCATACTTGGCCAATTTATTTGTATAAACATACTTACGGTAAATATAGATGTTTTTTTCGGCAAGGAAATTAACATACATACGGTCATACATGGTGTGCATGTGAGCATTTACGGTTTGTGACATCAAAACTTGTCAGCCCGGCAAACGTGGCTGCCAGCTACCCCTTCATAAACCCTTGTTCAGGCCAACCCTAGCAAGATATATGAGGCAGTCAAATAACAGTTCCTTATAACCTTCCCTAACCACTAGCTCCCTATATGTGCCTTGCACACATTCGTACGGCAGTCACACACACCCTAACCCTATCTGCCACCCCACCCTAAGCTGAAATCATAAACTAATAGTAACACACACGCACACACGCAACACACATACACACACGTACGCCCTACAAATTGCCACTCCACCATATGCTCAGGTATTCAACTACACGCTCCATTACACCAACCCTTCCTCACCAACACCACACATTCAATTTACGTGCCGAGCAGCTTGCAAGCGCCACCAAACCACTGAAACGCAGCACGGCAACCTTTAGCCCTGGCACGTTTGACGCACACATACACACACCCCTTTATCATAACGCACATGCCAATTATATCGTAAACGCCAACAACTAAACAGCGCACCATGGCAGTTGCTGGCCCTGAAACGTTTTGCCACACACACCCTCCTGCGCCACCATCTGCAGGCTCCTTATGTAAACGCCTGCCACAAAACTCATGGACAGCAGAAGCAGCAGGCCAGTGACCGATTGGTACCTGTGAGGGAAAGCACCAGGCGGCAGGCAGACAGAGAGAGAGAAAGTCTGTGGGTGCAAAACGAACTGCCGTGATGCGCACAGTGAGCAGAGAGAAGCAGCAGGCCAGTGACCGATTGATACTTGTGAGGGAAAGCACCAAGCAGCAGGCTGGCAGGGATGAATATGTGTCAGTATCGGTGCATGCCACAGAGCTCATGGAGAGCAGAAGCACCAGGCCGGAAGCTGAGTGGTGCTGGAGGGAGTAGAAGCAGCAAGTAGGAGGTCAAATGGAAATACATCAAACAAACTCACTGCTACTTTTGGAAAGCATGTGACGTTTTATCTACTTTATGGGTGATGGTGCATTACTTTATGGGTGGTATGCATTACAAAATGTCCATTCAACTATCCTGTGGGGGCGTTCTTACGTCGCACATACACGTATACGACATACGATTCTGGGCTTGCTATATATGTGCTGACAGTGTGTTGACAATTTGCTGTAAAAATGCAAATTCCACACTTGAATCGATTCCACACTGATCCACACTGATCCACACTGATCTACGCTAATGCGGATGGACTTCTGAAAAACTCCATTGCGAGATTGAGAGACAGAGGAGCATCTAGGAAAAGTGATTTTGTGGGCCAAGCATGAAAACAAGAGCAACACGCACACTCACACACATGCACACAAAATCACACACACCTGGCCAGCACCAGCAGCGCCAAACAACCGATGATGACGCGTGGGGGGTGAGGGACGGACGTTGTGCTACAGATGGCCAGGCTGATGCACAGCATTGCGAGGGCGGTAGGGACGATGCAGGCCAGTTGGTACAATCTGCAGAATGGAGAGTTGATGTGAAGCAATATTGGTGTACCATGGCGGTGCTACAGATGGCCAGGCTGATGCACAGCATTGCGAGGGCGGTAGGGATGATGCAGGCCAGTTGGTACAATCTGCAGAATGGAGAGTTGATGTGAAGCAATATTGGTGTACCATGGCGGTGCTACAGATGGCCAGGCTGATGCACAGCATTGCGAGGGCGGTAGGGATGATGCAGGCCAGTTGGTACAATCTGCAGAATGGAGAGTTGATGTGAAGCAAATTTGGTGGTGCTACAGATGGCCAGGCTGATGCACAGCATTGCGAGGGCGGTAGGGACGATGCAGGCCAGTTGGTACAATCTGCAGAATGGAGAGTAGATGTGAAGCAAATTTGGTGGTGCTACAGATGGCCAGGCTGATGCACAGCATTGCGAGGGCGGTAGGGACGATGCAGGCCAGTGGGTAGAATTTAAAGAATGGAGAGTTTATATAAAGAAACTTTAGTGTACAAAGCGGTGCTACAGATGGCCAGGCTGATGCACAGGATGGCAAGGGCGGTAGGGAAAATGCCAGAGGGGGCTGACTGAGGAAGCGGCTGGGAATGTGACGATACAAATCATGTTTATACATTATTGTAAGGCAGGCGCAAAAGTTGGGGGTCGATTCGACGCAGTATGGGTGAGCTGTCGGCACCCCAGATTTGAATTATTGGGGTGTTGACCGAGTGCTTAATTTTCCCCAAATTTTTCAATAATGATAAAAACGATTCACCAGCACTGTGCCGGATGCAAGAAGAGGGGAGATACGGTTAAGTTGGTGGCAGGACTGACAGCTGAGGACCGTGCAGCCGTGGCAGCAGCACTCGAGCTTCAGTTCTTGGACCGATGGGAGCTGCCTGATGAGGAGAAAGTGTGCAGGGGGTGCAGCAAGCGCCTTGTGGCAGCTGTCAGGTTGCTTGACCAGCATCTGGCAAGCACACCAGCGCGAAGGCTGACCCGCAAGAGCAGTGCGGAGGACACAGCAGCAGCAGCAGCAGCTGAGCAGCATGTGCGGGCAGCTGTGCAGGTGATCCTTCGGAGGCAGCCAGCAGCAGCACAGCGTGCCCATGCTGATGCCAAGCTTGCTGCCATTGTTGAAGCCGGGCAGCTGCAGCTGACAGCTTCAACAATGGCAGCAAGCTCAGCAGGGCAGCACAGCAGGCTGAGCTGGACAGACGTGTCCATGCCGCAGATGCATCCCTGGCGGAGATGAAGCACGGGGGGATCAGGCACACCTACCACAAGCGCTGATTGCTGCAACGCAGCGCTTGGGTGACGTTTTGTGTGGCCCAGTGGGAACAAGTGTGAGGGGGGAGGGGTTGGGGTGGCTCACTTTCGGACGCATTCATGCATTCCATACTCAGAATTCATCGTCTCGTGCATCAATTCATGATTCATCCAACTTAGTGACTTGACCTGCCAATGTTCATGCATTCATCCTGTACTTAAAAGCATCGTTTCTGACACTTGTTTTGCATGCGGGTTGCTCATGAAACGATATGGCACCCAAAAATATTTTGGGCCGACAAAAAGTGATCTGGGGTGATCTGGGACGTGTGATCTGGAATGTGTGATCTGAGACGCCCATGTGACTTTTTCAGATTATATATAGAAAATTTATTTTATCTAAAACGCGTGATGCAATTTAAACGGTGTGGTTTGGTGCTCTGGCTGGTCAGATACAGTGTGAGGGCTCTTGGAAAGTGGGGTTCACGCCACGAAAAACTGAGCATGCGCCCCATTACGGGCAAGCCTCATGCTCAGATGCAAACAAAAATTCAGAGCACGGCCGGCCTCTGGGTGCCAAGCTTAGAGCTTGCCAGTCATGGGGCGCATGCTCAATCCACATTTTAAAAACACCTTTTTTTTGGCTCAGTCAGCCCCCTCTGGGAAAGTGCAGGCCAGTGGGTACAATCTGCACAGAGCAGATTCTCAAGTACTTGTAGTGTGCATAATGGCAGCGCTACGGATGACCGGGCTGATACAAAGCAGGGTAATGCGCGTCAGCGGGTACAACCTGTGTAGCAAGGATAGGGTCGGCCAGTACCGTATATGGTATTTCTGTATACATACATATATATACCGCACAATGTGTGGTGTGTGTGTATGTGCGTACCTACCGTATACCATTAACTCACTGCCAAATTGCCGGAAATTTAAACTAATACCTGCATATACTAAGTAGTATATATACAAAAGCCTTTAAAGGCATAGGTATGTACAGCGTGTATACGTGTATAGTTCTGGACAACCAGTATGGAGATAAAACAAGTGTTGAATGTGGCAATTGACTGGCTGCTGTGGGATCTGCTGTGGTCAGGGAGGTAGAGGTATGAGGGTATCGTGGCGACTCTACCTGCTAGAGTATGGAATTCAGGAAAATGAAATGTTGCAGCAGGTTCTGCTATGGATGGTAAAGGGACAGAATGATAAGGGACCCAGCCGGGTAGCGTGCCGGCACCGCATTTGCTAGAGCATGGAATGCAGGAAAACGAAATGTTGCAGTGGGATCTGCTATGGTCCGGAAGGTGAAGGGACAGAACAAGCGGGTTACATGCCGACACCACACCTGCTAGAGCATGGAATTCAGGAAAACGAATTATTTGACATGGGCAGGATCACAGGGGGAGGTGAATGGCACAACAGGGCAGAAGAGGACCAGACCTAACGCACAGGATGATGCACGCACAGGAACGCACAGGATGATGCACACGTGCAGCTATGACGTGAAGTTGTGACATTTTGACGTCCGCGCCACCTTGAGCATGAGCTTGTTATAAGTTTAGGGCTTTTCAAAACCATAAATGATTGCAGTATATACGGTCTTCACCGCAGGGATTAACCACTATATACGGCGTATATATATATATATATATGGTTTTGGCCAACCCTGTATAAGTAAGTAAGTAAGTAAGTGGCACCAAGATGATGTGCACAAATGGGAACCGCTTCTTCAGCCAGTCTCGGAATTCAGCAGCGATGTGCACCTTGCAGACCCACAGGGGCTCTCGGGGGCTCTTCCCACTCATGACCCGTCAAAAACTCAAAAGTAATTATTTAAATTCAATCCGCAAAAATCCGCACCCCCTCGACTATTTATATATTTCAGGGGGTGTGAGCTCGCCGCACCCCCCAAAAACAATATTTTTGCGGCGTGATATATTATTCGTACGGTAGTAAGTAAGTAAGTTAAAAGCCGTATCCTTAAGGTGAGCAAAATCCAGACAGATGATCAAATAATGCCGGAAGTGCATTGAACTACCTGTGCCTTACACGTTTTCAAGTGCAACAATCTAATTTGTGACTACCAAGAGAACATGTATAGGGTTGGCCAGAACCATATATGTACGGTGTATATACAGTAAAATTTGGCAGGGAAACCACCAAATATACGGTCATATACGGTGTATAAATACGGTTCTGGCCAACCCTAAACATGTATCATCCTTGCTTTGTAAGTGGTGCAGTCTGGCTTGCTGAGAGCAGGAGCCCTGCAAGCTTCAGCCTTCAGAGCAGTGTGTGAGGCTCACAGTCGGTGGTAGTTGGCAGTACTGGCAACTAACAATGGTTACACTTACCAAGACCGCACACCAATTTCCTCACTCTATCCCCTTCAAAAAAGCAGGCCAAGACGCAGGTAGAAAGCATGAGTGAATTAGAGAAAGTACACAAGATTGTGTTTTAATATAGTAAACCAGTAAACCCTAAACCCTCGCTGCACATTGCGCTGGAGAGGTATTGGGTTAGGGTTTACTCTGTCAACATCTCGTCACAACGGTAGTACTTGCATGGGTGTTCCCTAAGGTGATTACACGCGGTCTTGAGAGGAGGAGGGTCGATTTCACACAGACCTTCTAGCATTTGCCTACAGATTCAGCCCTATGACGTATTCAAGGAGACATGAATACGCTTTGATTTATACACAGACACAAACAGACACATATGCACACGCAAGCGCATACACCGTCTAATGGACTTGCCTGCTGTGTGAAGAAAGGGGCACTGAGTAAGGCTGCAGGCAAACGCCACATCTGCAGGGCACCAGATCGAAGGTACGTAGAAATCAGGTTGCAACGTGTGTGTTGCGTACAATCACCTGCCTTATTAGTACGTGTGACTAATATTTCATATCAAAGCAACACCTGATGCAAAGGAGAGTGAGCATCAAGGAAACCTTGCAATTACGCACTCACATTTATACACAAAACGCGCGCGCACACACACACACACACACACAAACACACACACACACACACACACACATACACACACACACACACACACATAAACACACACAGAGGCATGCCTGTTCTTCATGGTCCCCGCACACATCCCACGCCACCGCAGCAGGCAGGAAGGGTGGACACCTTGCATGCTCCCATCGCACGCACACGGCGATATCAACGGCTCATACAAGCAACTGCTGCAGTCCTTCCCATTGGCTGTGGCCCTCAGAGCCGGTTCAAAGCAGATTCGACAGTGCCCTCCTTCATCTTCACTCTCCTCCAATTCATGCTTGTGGGCAACTGGCGCTAAGCCCTGGTTCCTGGAAACCGGATGGGCGGGCTGCAGTCTTTTCCACTTCCGCCCTCCCCACGCTTTTCTCCCCATTCCCTGTAGCGAAAGAGGCAAGTGGAGAGGCCTAGCAGCTGCAGGTACTTGCAGACAAAAACACATACAGACTCACATATACACGTACGGACACTCTAACACACATGCATACTTTCACAAATGCCCGCACACATGTACACACACATACATGCACACACAGGCTTGGCCAGGACCATGTATATACGGCAATCTTGGCAGGGAAATTGCCAGATGTACGGTCATATTACAGTGTATATATACGGTTCTGACCAACCCATATACATACATACACATGTGTGTGTTTACACACACAACCACACAAGCACGCACGCACGCACACATGCACGCACGCACAAGCACGCACGCACACATGCACGCACGCACGCACGCACGCACGCACCCGAACATGCTCAGGCAAATGCACACAATATAGGCATACGCTCCACACACAGACACAATATAGGCATACGCTCCACACACAGACATGAGCCAGGAGCATTTCTGAATGCTAACCTGGGACCGGTGGGCCTGCTAGGGTTTAGATCCTGAGTCACGGATCTTTTCAGCTTGTATTCAATCTAATATTTATTGTCAAGTCTGACTTAAATAAATCTATTGTTAATGCTTCAAAACTTGTGTATGGTGGAACAAGCACGAATAATTATTGAATAAGCACGAATGGTAGCAAATACTCAGACGGGTATGTTGGAAGAGTCCTAAAACTGTCATATTGCCTCAATCACACACATGCACACATTCGCACGCACACAAACACACACACACACACACACACACACACACACACACACACACACACACACGCACATGCACACGCACTCGCACAAGCACACACACACGCACGCGCACGCCCACGCGCAAGCGCACGTGCACGTGCACGTGCACGTGCACGTGCACGTGCACGCACACGCACACGCACACGCACACGCACACGCACACGCACACGCACACACACACGCACACGCACGGACATTCACACACACACACACACACACACTCGCAAGCCCACACACACGCACACACCTACATACACGGCATGTAACACTCAGAGGACACGTTGCGCACAGGTAATGAGCAACCAGAAACACCAAAATCTCCTTCCCACAGAGATGTGAAAAACCAACTTTTTATAGCTGGCACGGTAAGTGGGCCTGCATAGACGGGTTGTAAAACCTGTTGAGCTCTCCACTCTTCCCTTTTTCCGGTGAAATTTCCACCCCCTTCCTCAGGGCCCTTTGCAACCAAGTGACCTGAAAAAGTACTTCTCACGATATGGCACAGTCAATCGTGCCACGGTGGGTCTTATGCCATTGGTATTTCATGGACTGTCTAGGGTTTCTCTTGCTTACCCACACACAAAAACACTCATCAGGCTGTGCCATATTCCTTGCTTGGGCTTGATTTGCAATTATTTGGTTGGCAGAGGCTGATGTTTGCGTCCCTCTCAATCATTTGCAACGCTGCAGGTGCCTCACAATGCAGAGGGTCCACGCAACTTTGGGTGAGCTCACTTCTTCTTTACGCCTCACTGTATTCCTTGTGTCTTCCCAAACACTACTCACGGAGCACTATGTGTAGCATGTATGTGTGTCTAGTTTGTTTGTCTGTATATAATATGTGTGTGTACGTGCAGTCCTTAGAAGCCAAGGGGAGCGCCGTAATGGCAAAAAACGAGTCAAATATTCAACGAGTAACAGAAAAATTACTTGTCACTGTGTTGTTCCGCGTGGCCTCCTGACACCCTCCGCATGTGCAGATTTGTCACTTTGTAAGGATGGCCAAAACCATACACATAAACGTGTATACGGTGTATGTACGCAATTTGAGCAGCGTAGTTACCATACATACGTTTACATCTACCCTTCTTGTTGTGGTATACACTTCTTGTCGCCCTCCTCTTGTGCAGCTTTGTCGAGTTTGCGGATGAGCAGGCAGCCACCAGCTGCCCCAAAACCAAGCACGTGATAGAAGGTCACAGAGTGGTTGTGAAGAGCAGTAAAAGCCGAGAGGAGCGTCAGGTAAAATTGCTGCATCAATGCCGTGCCACTTGGGACCGGCATCTCCGGTTCCGTTGGTTGCAGCCGATTCCTGCTGGTGGGGGGCATATGTGCGCGCACACACACGCACACACACACACACACACACGCACACACACACACACACTGGATTGGCCAAACCTGTATTATGATGGCTAAGCCTGTAACCAAGATTGACCCCTTCTTCCTTTGGTGGAGGAGTTTTACGGTACCCATTCCCCAAGTGGCTCCTGTTCCAATAATATGTTGGTGGGAAGTCGTTGCTACTGCCTGGGTCTTTTTTCTTACTCTCGTTTCCTTTTCTTTTTGCAGAGTGAACGCAATGGTAGACTTCAGGCCGATGCGAGTCCTGCCCAGGTGCGCGCCTTCGATCGTACATTAGGTAATAAACCACAGGGTAGGTATAGATACCTAGGTTTGGTCAGAACTAAATACCGTCCGTATGTTCATGATCACTTCGGGCAAGATAATTACTTATTTCACGAAGTGATCGTGAGCATACGGTTTGTAGAATTTAAGCATTTTTGAATCACCAAATATACGGTCATATACGGTGCATATGTACGGTTCTGGAAACCCTAGATTCTTACACCACACCGAGCCACACGTGACTGGGATTGGCCAGAGCCATTCATATATACGTACCGTACATAAAGCATCTCACTGCTCCTAATGAACTTTTATTGAGATGGCAGTGAGGTATTACTGTGAAAGCAGTGGTTTATTACCTATTTATTTTAGGGGTGGTTCAGGGACGGTAGTGTGCAATATTTATTAGAGCAGCGTTGAGAGGACAAGGATCCCCCCGCGCTCCACTTGCCCCTGCAAAGTCGGCTTGCCTGCAAAGGAGCAGCAACAGGCAAGAGCGGTCCGGGCCGAGCGAGAGGCAGAAGAGTGAAGAACAAGAGGCAGCGAGGCAGGCCTTGGTTGCAGGATTGCATTCTGTGGTTGCAACTATTGAGGTTGAGCATGCTCTCAGCAATGCAACAGCGGAATCGACACGCACATACACGCACACACATACATACACGCACCCATGGGGGGGTGGCTGAATTCTCTAAAATGAATCTTTCTAGGGGTGGTGGTTGCTGTTATTTGGTAAAATATTTATTTAGGGGGGTTATTTGGAAAAATATTCATTTAGGGGGGGAGGTGGTCAGTACATGTATGTACCAAGTTGTTCAGTTCGAAATCCGGCTAAAAATTTGGGTACGCGAGCTTTCACGCATTGTAACGAATTTGAAAAGTGCTGTTCGGATTCGGTCAAAGTTCGTCGAACGTTTAAATGTTCGTCAAACTTTACAGCATGCCTTTGCAGTAAAAGTAACATATTCAATCATTTATGTATGAAATTTGATCTGTATCTGTATCAGGCCAGAAAGTTTCCTTAGTCTTAAGTCCAATTTTGTCACACATTTCTGAACTGCTAAGGATTTGTACAACGTGGCACTTGCACTGCACCTGAAGGTTCTCCGTTTTCTGCTAAACAATGATGACATGGTCCCATTCCGTTCCCCTTTTTCCCCTATAATTAACCATATATATACCGTACCTTTGCGGATCCATCTTGGTGCCTAAATTTCATATAAATATAACGTAACCTTGGAGCCTCGAAATAAACATTTTTGCCATTCCCGCACGAATCCTGGTGGGCATTTACCAGTGCGTGTGCGTGTGTGAGTATGCGTGCACATTCGCGTGTGTGCGTACGCATGTATGTCGTGCTGTGTGTGTGCGTGTGTGTGTATGTTTCTGTGTCGTGTGTGTGTGCGTGTGTGTGTTGCTGGGGCAGGTGCTCCAGGTGCTGGGGCGCATGTGCATCGTGCTCCAGGTGCTGGGGCACATGTGTGTCGTGCTGCAGGTGCTGGGTCAGGTGCTGGGGCTGGTGCTGCAGGTGCTGGGGCTGGGGCTGGGGCTGGGGCGGGGGCGGGGGCGGGGGCGGGGGCGGGGCCTTTTCCGCTCATCACTGTTCACCCACCCACAAAGCTTTATATACGCCAATCCCAGGCAACCCTGGAGCCTCAAATTAATTATATATTTAACGATACCGGAACCACCCCGGAGGGCAAAAAACGTCATTAACCCGGGATGATATCGGAAAGGTACGGTACACAACTAATTGGGATTTTTTGAAGGTGGGAAGAGGAGCTCAAGGGCCTGTTTCTTATAATTGCACAACAAACCCTTCGGACAGTTTGAGGGTTTCTAGAACTTTATCGAACTTTTTCGAACCTCTGCTTTCAAAAAAACGAACTGAACAACCCTGGTACGTACGGTGCGTGTACATACATTATATACGGCAATTATGGCAGGAAAATCACCATGGAAAAATTTACATACATGTATTTGTAAATGGTATGTGTCCACAATTCTGGCCAACCCTACACGTGACTCTGAATGATGGGCAGGGCGCCCGCTTGGAGGTTCTTTCGGGCCATACTGGCAAGGTCTGCTGCTGCCAGCTGCTACCAGAATTCTCTCTGCTGGTAACTGGTACGCCTGCACGTGCTGCTCGCTCTTTGCAATCAGTCATCCTCTCTATTTAACTTGTGTAGGATGAATGCCAGGAGGTCAAGTGTTTATAATTTGATAATTTGGCGTCTGTGTGATGATGGGTGGTGAGTACTGTAACAACCCTCGTGTCCCACTTCCAGGCTCTCAAGATCGCACCGTAAAAGTTTGGGATTGCGAGGCGTGCTTGCTCATTTCGTCCAGCAAACCCAGTTGCCACAAGGGTCAAGGTATGTTTTTGTGTGCGCATATGTGTGCATGTGTGTGTCTGCTTGCGTATTTGTGTGTTGTGTGTGCGCGAGTGTGTGCATGTATATATATAATGTATGTATGTTTGTGCGTGTGTGTGTGTGTGTGTGTGTGTGTGCTCGCATATATGTGTGTAATTGCCTGCAAGAGTGTGTTATTATATTTTTGCGTGTGTGTGAGTGTAAGTGTGGTCCCTCGTGCAACATTCAACAAGTTCTGACGCAACTTCTGCATTGTAATGTTCTAACGTAGGGTAATCTCAGCTTACTGGTTCTGTTTTGCTTGCATCGTGAGGTGCATAGGGCTCTGTCATTATTACCAAGGCAGACTACAGTCGTGGTTTAGTAGTGCATGGCCCTGGTTAGAAGCAATTTATTGGCAGTAGGCCTCTCAATGTATGCGTGCATGGCCTGGATCTCCAGGCTCCACGAGCCTGGAATATATGATCAGGAACAACCTCCTTGGCAACGAGGGTAGCACCCCCAGAGCGAAGGGAGTGCAGGCCGTATCTGTCAGTAAATTCTGCGAAGGACATGTGAGCAGAATCTGCCAAAGCTTGCAGAACGCGAGCTCGAGCAAAGGAGTAAGACCAGGGCTGATTTGAGGGGCATTTTTTTTATAAGAACCCTTCTTGAAGGAGCGAAAAACGGGAAAGTGCTTGCCCAGGAATCCTGCCTTTACCAACAAGGGTTTTAAGAGAGAGACTGGGCAGGAAAGGGACTTGCCCCGAGCAATACATACTACTGAGCCTGAGCGAAATTGATCGTTCTTCCTTTTGGCCAAGAATAATTCCATGTGAGAAGAGTAGAACCTGACTTCAATTGCAAAAATCTGGCAAGCGCAGTCATATCTCAGAAAACCAGAGAAGCAAACCATAATAAACGTGCAATTTGGAGGTTGAGTAGGGCTGGACTGGCTTGGCTAAAGCAGGAAAGAGACTGTTATTTTACAGAGGTCAAGGACAAGGGAGCTTTTCTGAATTGGCCTCCAGAGGAAGGTGACCTCTGTGCGCAGGATCGAACCGCTTGAACAAAGGAGTGGCTGGTCACATCATCTAAACCAGCCATATTAAGCACGGTAAAGATGGCTGCGCTAGCTACTTTGATAATAGAGTAGGTCAAACCTCGGCTGAGAGCAAAACGCAAAGAGTTCGACAGAAACATAGCAACGTGCATTGGATCAGCTGGCAAGAAAGAAAGCTTGTTTTGTTGACACCAACTTCTGAAACGGAACCAGTGAGTGTTACATCTGAGCAACATTTTCTGACAACGTGAATGAGAAATGCAGCTCAAAGTGTACGTGTATTCAGCTTTTAAGGTAGGTGTGGGGCATTTACCAAACAAAAACTTTGAAATGTCGGACTCAAGGGTGCACCTGTGTCCTGCAAGAATAGGAGGGGATTGGGATTGGATGAGGAGCGGGTTTAGCGGAGAAGCACAAGACGGCTAGAAAGGTCCAGCGTGTGAATGCATGCGGGGCTGAGGCTGTGCTGGGGCCTGGAGTCAGCAGATTCTCTAAGCGTGGTAGCACGCAACAACCGTGTACAAAAGGAAAGAAGTGCTGTCCTTTAGACAGTAGAGGCCACCAAGGGCTAGATGGCCAGAGAGGTAGGACAAGGATAGAGGCTGCACTGAATTGCTGGATGATGCATATGACCGATGGAATCAAGTTGAAAGGTGGGAAGCACCAGTTGAAATATTCTGATTAGTCTCTTTGAGCAAGCGCATTGATACCGACTGAACCTGGGCACCGCAACATAGAGTTGAACCTGTCAAGTAAATGATTGGAGTGGCTTGCAAAACGGTCAATGGTAGGAAGGCCCCACTGTGCAACGATTTTTTGAAAGACGTCAGCATTCAGAGTCCAGTCACAAGGGTCTTCAAGGTGAGTAAGGCCATCGGCAATCTTGTTCTGATCACGTGGGACCCATGTGGGAAGCAGGGTAATGTCATGTTCCATTGTGAGTGAGATAATTCTGAGGACAATGTTATTTAAGCGCAAGTCTGTACTGCCCTGGCCCGTAACTCTGACCACGTTGGAGTTGTCAGTGAAAATCTGAACGGACTTGTGCCTAATGATGTCCAAAAAGGATTCAAGACTGTGAAGAAGTCCCCACATTTCTCTCAGTGTGCTACTGGATGTGCCATG